>Ga0214923_10005913_pt1 | contig 13966 bp, 21 predicted proteins | sample LL1510_MetaG_FD_177993 | JGI IMG/M metagenome (GOLD analysis project Ga0214923, IMG submission 177993) | Freshwater microbial communities from Lake Lanier, Atlanta, Georgia, United States - LL-1510 | ecosystem: Environmental > Aquatic > Freshwater > Lake | place: USA: Georgia | collected... | reverse complement strand
AAGCATGTCAGACCAGACACTAATATCAGTTTAGAAGTATTCGCTGACGATTACGAAGGCATGTATACTCAGGCGAAAAAGATCGCAGAGTGGGGCGCTGCTGCAGATTATACTGTATACGTAAAGATTCCTGTTACAAATACAAAGGGTGAAGCAAGTTACGAACTTATCAAAAAGTTATCATCAGAAGGTGTGCTTGTAAACGTAACTGCGATCTTTACTCCAGAACAAACTGCTAAAGTTTTGGAGTCACTAGATAGAACAACTCCTTCCATTGTTTCTGTTTTTGCTGGAAGAATTGCTGACGCTGGTATTGATCCTGAATTGAAAATGACAGAATGTATGCGCCAGAAGTCGGAACATCCACGCCCACACGCAAAATTTCTTTGGGCTTCTACTAGAGAAGTATTCAATTTGATTCAAGCAGAACGTATTGGGTGCGACATTATTACGATGACTCATGATCACTTGAAGAAGATGGTAAAGATTTGAACCAATATTCTTTAGACACAGTTAATATGTTTTATAATGATGCTAAGGCATCAGGATTTAGGATTGATTGATATGAAGGGTTTTGAAGAAAACGAAATTTCCGAAAAGGCTAACGGCGGAACAGAAATTGCCAAGAGAAAACTAGCAGAGATTCTTCCTGCTGATTTGCTAGAACATTTCCAAATAATTTGTTACGTCCACGAGATTTAGATGGAAGCAAGATTCGTTTATTCTGGTGTCATGATTTACCAGAAGATCCAGAATCTGCTAAATTTCGTGATGCTAATTGGCGTGCAAAATTTCATAAGTTCATCTTCATTTCTAATTGGCAGTATCAACGTTACCAATTAGTTCATGGATTGCCTTATGATCAGAATTCAATTATTTTAGAATCAGGTATTATTCCTGCTCCTGAGACTTGTTTTGATAAACCAGACGATAAGATTCGTTTAGTTTATACATCAACTCCTCAACGTGGTCTTGATATTCTTGTTCATGTATTCAAAGAGCTAGCAAAAAATCATCCAGACATTCATCTAGATGTGTTCTCTTCGTTCAAGATTTATGGTTGGGATGACGCCGATAAACAATTCGAACCTTTGTATGATGAGATTCGTAATCATCCTCAAATGACATACCATGGATTTGTTCCGAATGAAACCCTCAAAGAACATCTTAACAAATCTCATATCTTTGCTTACCCCTGTGTTTGGACAGAGACATCCTGCAGAGCCATGCTCGAAGCTATGTCCGCTGGTTTGGTATGTGTTCATCCTAATCTTGGCGCTCTACCTGAAACTTCCGGTGGGTTAAATGTAATGTTCCATGGAGATCTAACAAACATCAATAACCATGCAGCTGCTTTTGCTGGTAATCTAAACGCTGCTATTGATTTTGTTCGTAGTAAGAATCATGATAAGATGATTCATTTCAATAAAATCTTTGTTGATAGTAGATATAATATTGATTACGTAAAAACCCGTTGGGAATCAACTCTAGAAAAGTTACTAGCTCATTATCCTGACGAAGAATCACGTATGTTTCCAAAGGAAATGTTTTCATATAAGGTAGAATAATTATGATTCTTACAAGAACTCCACTGCGTGTTTCATTCTTTAGTGGGGGAAGTGACATGCCATCTTTCTACGAACAAGAAGATGGTGCTGCTCTTTCTGTAACTATTGATAAATTCATTTATGTAATTGCTCACAAAGTCCCGCATATGGGTGTGCGTTGCATGTATGACGACGTCGAAGAACAACACGACATCGAACAAATGCAGCATGCTATTACTCGTGAAACTCTAAAGTATTATAATTATACAAAGGAGATCACAGTTGCATCTATTTCAGATATTATTACTAAGGGTTCTGGGCTCGGTTCTTCTTCTGCTTTTACTGTTGGTTTGGTAAAAGCATTATCTTGTTCCAAGTATGATAACAGCACACGTAGGTACGTTGCTGATATTGCATGCGAGATAGAAATGAATCGTTGCGGATATCCTGTTGGTAAACAAGATCAATACGCTGCAGCATGGGGAGGAATGAATTTATTTAAGTTTAAGAAAAATGGCGAAGTTACAGTAGATGAATTACGTTTAACCAATCCTAATATCCAGGCTCTTGAAAAGAATCTAATGCTTGTTTATTCTGGGCGTTCTAGAAATGCTAATAACATTCTTCAAAAACAACAGAAAGCTATGTTAGACATAGACAAGTTTAACAAAGTTAAACGCTCTAAGGACAAGGCATTCGAAGCAGTAGATCTTCTACATAAAGGTAAAATCGACGACTTCGGTAGATTGCTTCATGAATCTTGGCTCGATAAGAAAGGCGTATGCGAAGAAATTACGCAAGATTATTTTGATGATATTTATCAGACAGCCATTGATGCTGGTTCCCTTGGTGGTAAACTACTAGGCGCTGGTGGAGGAGGATTTTTTATTTTCTACGTTCCAGAAAAAGATAGAAACTCTGTAGCACAGGCGATCTCTGACAATCATAAAGATTGTAGGATCTATGATTTACAGTTTTACGGATCTGGATCTCATATTGTTTATCATACGGGATAAATATTATTGACTTTTTATTTAAAATAAGGTATTATAATTTGTCAGTAAGCAATAACGTTATCTCTTTTCCTAGACCTAATTCTAGGATTAATTTAGCAGCACAGACTGTCGAAAATATCCAGAACAATCTAGATATGATGAAACATTATCATATCCAAGAGACTATCTTAGCCATGGCGCCGATATTGTTCAATCAGTTAGATCTTGCTGGTTTTGGTATGATGGACGACGAAGATGAAGATGTTAGAGATGGTGCATTTATTGTCGAAGCATTACGAGCTATAATGTGTAAACACTATGGTATATATCATCCTTTTAATATTCTTATTGAAAATATCTTTGAAAAAGAGCTTACAGAGAATGGTGCATATAAAGTGGTAGACAGAATAGAGTTAGATCTAACTGAACCGGAAGAATCCGAAACAGAATAGGTGATTTGTGATTATTGTTGACTTGAATCAAGTTATGTTATCTAATCTTCTTATGCAGCTTGGTAATCATACCAACGCTCAATTAGAAGAAAATATGGTTCGCCATATGATCTTAAATTCTCTCCGATCTTACAAAACAAAATTCGGAGAAGATTACGGCGAAATGATTATCGCTTGCGACAATACTAATTACTGGCGCAAACAAAAATTCCCTTACTATAAAGCCAACCGTAAAAAGAATATTGAATCTTCTGAGTTGAATTGGAAGAATATATTCGAATGTATGAATAAGATTCGTGCAGAATTAAAAGAATATTTCCCTTATAGAGTTATTGATGTCGAGTCTGCAGAGGCTGACGACATCATTGCCACATTGGTTTCTAAATTCGGCGCAGAACTAAATACTGGCGAGAAGATTTTGATCCTTTCTGGAGATAAGGACTTTATTCAACTGCATACGTATGCTAACGTCGAGCAATACGACCCCACTCGTAAGAAGTGGATTAAACACGACGATCCAGAACGTTTCTTACACGAACATATTCTAAAGGGAGACGCCGGAGATGGTATTCCTAATGTGCTCTCTCCTGATAATGTTTTTGTTGTGGGCGATCGACAGAGACCGTTGACCGCTAAAAAACTAGAAAAAATTATGGGCACAGATCTAGAAGAAATGGATACGACGATTGCTCGAAATTATTCTCGTAATGCTAACTTGATTGATTTGAGTTTCACTCCCGAATATATTCGAGAGAAAGTTATGGAACAATACAACGCTCAAGAAAACCGTGATCGTAGTAAACTACTAAATTATTTTATCACAAATAAACTCAAAAATCTAACTGAACATCTGAGTGAGTTCTAAGGAGAAATTAATGGCTGTTCTCGGTATGTATGAATTTTTACACCGTGTTTCAAAGTTGAAAAAGACACAAGAAAAAGTTGACAATCTAAAAGCTAATGATACATTCGCACTAAGAGCGATTCTTCAGGCAGCTTTTGATCCATCAATTAAGTTCCTTCTTCCAGAAGGCGAACCTCCATACAAACCAACAGAAGTAGTTGACCAACAGCATGTTCTCCACAGAGAAGCTGAGAAGTTACGTTACTTTGTTGAAGGTTTTTACCCAGATCTAAATCAGAATAAACGAGAGATGATGTTCATTGAACTACTTGAACGTGTGGATCCTCTCGATGCAAAACTTCTAGTCGCAATTAAAGACAAGAAGATGCCATTTCCAGGCATTACAGTTGGACATGTTAAAGAAGCACTACCAGGATTGATTGTAGAATGAGTAAATCAGCTATTAAGAAATTTAAGAAGAACGATTATTCAGACCGTGACGAGTTTCATGATGATCCTCGTGAGCGCGAACAGAAGCGTAAGGCAAAAAGAGAACAGAGAGCTTTACGCACCAAAGATATATCTGCTTTTATGGAAGAAGAAGATCAAGATATTGACGATATTATTGAAAAAAATAATTGGAAATATTGATGCCAACATATAGATTTTTAAATAATGATACTGGCGAAGAGTATGAAAACTTTATGTCGATATCGGAACTTGATGCATACTTGCAAGAAAATCCGAATATCACTCAACTTGTAAATGGCGCTCCTATGATCCATTCTGGCAGAGGCATGGGTAAACCTGATCAGGGTTTTCGTGATCTGTTGAAACATATGAAGAAGGGAAATCAAAAAGGCATTTCAAGGAGCACCATCAACACATTCTGATAGGGGTATAATGCAAGAAGAATCAACAAAAAGATTAACCCGTAAAGAAAGAAGAATTCTTCGTCAACAAGGTAAAGAACAAAAGGAAAATTACCAAGAGAAAATAAATTTCAATCTAAAGCATTTTAATCCTCTAACAGAGAATCAGAAACTAGCATTTGATTCTTTTAAAGATGATAAAAATCTAATGCTTCATGGTATTGCTGGAACAGGTAAATCGTTCATGGCATTATACCTTTCTTTGAAACAAATCCTTAGCGATCCTGAATGTGTTTATAAGAAAGTTGTTATTGTAAGATCAGTAGTTCCTACCAGAGATATGGGATTCCTTCCTGGTAGCGATAAAGAAAAAACTAAAGTATATGAAGCTCCTTACTATGCAATTTGCACAGAGTTGTTTGGTAGAGGTGATTCATACGAGTATTTAAAAAAGAGAAACGTTATTGAATTTATTTCTACTTCTTTTATTAGAGGCATTACACTCAACGACTGTATTGTTGTCGTGGATGAGATGCAGAACGCTACTCTTCATGAGCTTGACTCTGTTATTACTCGTATTGGCCACAACTGCAAAGTAGTATTCTGTGGTGACTTTAGACAATCAGACTTTACAAGAGAACATGAACGTAGTGGCCTAACAGATTTTATGCGTGTTGTTAAGAATATGAAATCTTTTGAGTTAGTAGAATTTGAAGCCAAAGATATCGTTCGTTCTGCATTGGTGAAAGAATATATTATTCTCAAAGACAAAATGAGAATCATAACATAGGAGGAGTTGTGTCAAAAGATAAAAGGAAATACAGAGCAATCTTTATATCTGATGTTCACCTTGGCACCCGTCACTCTAACGCAGAAAAACTATTAGATTTTCTTAAAGAAACCGAAGCTGATAGATATTACCTTATTGGTGATATTATCGACGGATGGATGATGAGAGAAAAAGTTTATTGGCCACAAACCCATAATAATGTTATACAATTCTTTCTAAAGCAATCTAAAAAAGCAGTAGAAATATATTATGTTACTGGTAATCATGATGAGTTTCTTCGTGAATATGCAGGAAACGAAATGGGTAATATTAAATTGGTAAACGAAACTGTTCATCAGGGTGAGAATGGCAAGAGGTATCTTGTTATTCATGGTGATCAGTTTGACTTGATTACAAAAAACGCCAAGTGGCTCGCTCTAATTGGCGGTTGGCTATATGATCGTATGATTGACTTGAATCGTTATCTTCAGAACGTATATAATTTTTTGAACATAGAAGGTTTCTCTCTTTCTGCTTGGGCGAAATCGAGCGTTAAAGAAGCAGTCAACTTTATCGGCGATTACGAAAAAGTAGTTGCAGATGCAGCCAAAAGGAGATGCGTCGATGGGGTGGTTTGCGGTCATATTCATCATGCAAATATATGTACTTTTGATAATATTGAATATATGAATTGCGGAGATTGGGTAGAATCCTGCACTGCTATTGTTGAACATCATAATGGAAAGTTTGAGATTATAAGGAAACTATAATGAATATTACTATTTTTACTGATGCTTGGGATCCACAAATCAATGGTGTTGTTACAACACTAAAGACGACAGTGAAACATCTAGAGTCTCGTGGTCATGAAGTTAAAGTAATTCATCCTGGTCTTTATAAATTGACTATTCCATTACAACCATCAACTGGTATTTTTATGCCAGTTTTGCCTATGGGTATTGCTGATGAAGAAGTAAAGAATGCTGACAAGATTCACATCGCAACAGAAGGAGCAATAGGTCTTGCCGCTAGATATAGCTGTAAAAAGTACAAGAAGTCTTTTACAACTTCCTTTCACACAAAATATCCGGAATATGTTAAGATACATACTGGTATTTCACCAAGAGTTAGCGGTGAGTATTTTCGTTGGTTCCATAGAGACAGCAGTGCTGTTATGGTTACAACCCCCAGCATGGTTGATTACTGTAAAGAGTTGGGTATTAAGCATCTAAAAATTTGGTCACGTGGAGTAGATACAAATCTATTCCACCCAATGTATCCAAAACCAAAGACCGGATACATATCTGCTGTTTATTGTGGTAGAATATCTGCTGAAAAAAACTTAGAAGCATTTCTTTCTATTAATAATTCTTCGATTAGTAAAACTCTTATTGGTGATGGGCCACAATTAGAAGAATATAAAGCAAAATATCCAGATGCTACATTCCTTGGTAAAATGGATGCTAAAAGAATTGCTGCAGAGTTACCTAAACATGATGTGTTTGCTTGGCCTTCGCTAACAGATACATTTGGACTTGTTGTGTTGGAAGGAATGGCTTGTGGATTACCTGTTGCTGCATTCGATAACGAAGTTAATCGTTACATTATTGAAGATGGTGTTTCGGGACTTCTAGTCGAAAAAGGATTTGAACACGCTATAAAATCTACTTCTTTATTAAAACCAGAAGATGCAGTAGCAAGAGCAGCTAAGTTCTCTTGGGAAGCAGCAACCGATCAATTCTTAGAGAATCTAGCATGACAGTTCAGAAATACTTTGTTCCAGAATATTGGCCAAACCCAAAATATGGAAAGATTTCTACATTTCATTACAAATATGTAGATAATTCTGGAGAAGATCTTGTTGCTTATTTTCTTCTTTCTGATGATAAAAAAGATCTTTTATATGTAGATTATAATTCTGCTATGCAATGGCAAGATACTTGGTATATGAGATATTATCCAGGCGCAGGAATGATTGAATGGAGAGACGACTACCCTAAAGGTGGTTTGTTTGGCAGTCGTAAGAAAGTAGTAATGGATCCAAGTATTGGTTGGGGTGAATGGGCAATTATAGGTGAGACATATCAGAATAAACCTAGGATGAATCCGTTCTCTTCTAATCCACCATCGTTTCAGACTGGTACTCAGATTGTTATCTGGGAATCATGGATGTCTAGTATGACTCTTTCCAACGGTGATAAATATGATGATATTTTAAGTATTGTTTATCAACAGTCTTGGGGTAAAAAGACTTCTGGTGCTCGATACTACTTGGCAAAAGGAATTGGTCCTATTGCTTTAAATTGGATTGCTCCACATCCGGATAAGCCTGGTGAATATATTACTACTGCTCGTATGGATGCGAAATATACGGTGATTAATGGCTACCAGAAAGATATTCAAGCATAACCTTGTTCCGGAAGTAGAAATTACTACCGAAACAATTGAAGGTAAAAGATACTATGTGTTACCAAACGGAGAAAAGTTTCGTTCGGTAACAACTGTGTTGGATTCTGCTTTAGATAAAACAGCACTAATAGAGTGGAAAAAACGTGTCGGAGAAGAAGAAGCTCAAAAAATTTCTACACAAGCTGCTCGTCGTGGAACCGCCGTACATTCGATCGCAGAGCGTTATGTACTCAATGAAGAGGAATATCTTCGGGGTGCTATGCCTTCTGGAATTGATGCTTTTAAAGGTATTCAAACGCTTTTAGATAAACATGTAGATAACGTTCTTGGTATTGAACTACCTTTATATTCTGTGGCTCTTAAAACTGCAGGTCGTTGCGACCTTATTGCAGAATTTAATGGTATACCTTCTGTAATTGATTTTAAAACAAGTCGTAGATTGAAAGAGGAAAGCTGGATCGAGTCTTACTTCCTACAAACAACTGTCTATTCTATGATGTTTGAGTATATGTATAAAATAGAAATTCCTCAGATCGCAATACTAATAGCGGTGGATCATGAAGAACCACAACTATTTGTAAAGGATCGTGGGGAATATGTTAACAGGGTATTAGAGATATTTACTACTTATACGTAGCAAGTCGACGGACAAAGTCCATATACTTCTTATCACGAGAACTCATCAGAGTATCCTAGATTACGAAAGTCTCGAGCATAGATCTTTCTTACTAGATCTTTGTTCTCTTCAGTATAATCTTTGTAATAATCTTCACTGGTATAACACCCATCGTTTAAATTTATCAACGGCATATTAAAATCGTATTCGAATTCTTTTAGATTTTCAAATCTATATATTTTATCTAATTCTGATTTACCGTTTTCGAAAATATAAAAAGATTGATCTAGAGAAACAAGAGAATTATTTGATAATTGTCTTTTTTCTATGTTTTTTAAAAAATTATTAAAAGAAATTTGTTTGAAATAGAATCTTTTATAATGATCGTAATAACTATAAATCCTAGTAAAGGGATTTCTAACAACGGTAAATTTAAAAACATCTTTTTCTATTTTGTTGTTTTGTTTAAGAACATGATAAGGATCATGTCCTAGATAATATACTCTTTTCCAAGAATCAGAAGGCCAAATTCCCAGAGCAACACGTATAGTTACTCCTGCAGTTTTGGGTATATGGACAAATAATAAACGAGATTTCAATAACTACACTTCTAAGTTTGAATCATATGATAATAAATCAAAATCTTCTTTGAATAAGTTTTTTACACGATCTACATTTTTATGAGAATAATCTTCTAGCAAAGATTGTTTAGTGTAATCTCCTATATTTATTCTAGGTAAGTTTATATTTAAATCTTTTTCTAACTGTTTTATATTTTCAAATCTATATATTCTATCCATAGCTACATTTCCATGACTATTTAATAGATAATATCTTTGACCTTGTCGTAAAGAAAAAGCATGTTTTCCTTTACCGAATTCTATAGTGTCCAAAAAATGAGAGAAATCGTAAAATGTTTGAATGTTTGTGTTTATAATATATTGATACAAACTATAAATCCATAAAAATGGATTTCTAACAACCGCAAATTTAAAAACATCTGCACCAATAAAATTGTTTTCGTTTAAAACGTAAAAAGGATCATGACCCCAAAGATATCTCTCTGGAGGTCTCATTCTCTTCCAATTGTCTTTAAATCCAGCATTTTGTAATGCTATTTTTATCGATGTTCCTGCAGTCTTTGGAATATGCACAAAAAGGAGAGCACTCCTCTCCTTAAGATCTATTTTACTCATTAATGATCCTAAAAATTGGAGCGGGTGACAGGATTCGAACCTGCGACGAACAGCTTGGAAGGCTGACACTCTACCCCTGAGTTACACCCGCATTAATATTAAAATAGATGTTGAGCAAGAACCATACAACTAATCCACGCCCATAACGTATTGAATCCAACTAACGTAGGTAATAGCTTTTTATTACTAGCCCAGATTAACGTTAGAGATGTAGATAATGTTAAAAAATATAACCACCAAATTTGAATATGAAAGATTAGACCAGGAACAATAATAATCGCCTTAGCAAACCAAGAGATGAACTCAACCGTGTTATAGTCGGTCCAATATTTTTTGGTGAACCACATACCATAACATTCTTTTGTTTTGGTAAATGTTATGCGCCCATAAACCATTAGAATTAAAACAAACCAGATGCTTGACGCTATTACAATTTGTTCTAATGTCATTATTCACCTGCCAAAATATTAATATCAGAAGCCACAAAGCCAATGATAATAGTAATTAAAAAGAAACAAACAATTTTAATTATTGCACTTGTTTTATGATCCATAATATATTATCCTTTAATGGTGCTGGCAGCAGGAATCGAACCCACGACCTGATGATTACAAATCAACTGCTCTACCTTCTGAGCTATGCCAGCATTAATAACAAGTTGTGATCATATAAGGATCACCAAAGATATATCCAAAAGTATCCCAAGGATCTGGATATGTCGTGCATACTGGACGAGGCACAGGTACTTGCTCAACAACTATTTGCGGAGTTACTGGCATCATATAAACTTGATTAGTAACAATACCAACACCATTGGGAACATACTGTGGTGGAATAACTTCCACCAATCTTGGCGCTACAGGAACAACTGGAACAGGAACTGTCTTAACAACTTTCTTTACGACTGTTTTTGGACGAGTGTAATAGATCTTACAATCGTTACAGACATCGATCTCTTGACCTGCATAAGCAGGAGTGATCAAAAGACAAAGAGAAAGAGCGAGTTTTTTAATATCCATAGTAGTAACCCGATGGACCAGAGTAATACTGATAGCGAACTCCCGGATAGGGACCATACGCATAGCCTGGACCAGTCGAGTAATATGGATATGGAGCGCCACGATAATATCCACCAGCAGCTAGTCCACCAAGTAGTCCAAGACCAAGACCGATAGCAGCACCTGCGCCGTATCCGCCCCATCCACCGTAATATCCACCGCCCCATCCGCCGCGATACCAAGCATTAGCAGGAGTAGTAAGTATACCTAAAACAGCGGTAATAGCAACAATCTTTTTCATCTTTATCTCCATAAGATAATAGATTAACCTTAGATCTACACGAGGCTATTTTTGGCGCCTATCCCAATCTATAATTCTATTATACCGTATTTAGGTAATTAGTCAACACTTAATTGTTTTTTTGTTTGTGAAAGATACTGTTCTCTAATTTTATCGCCGAGTTCTATATAACAACAGTCTCCGCAATTTCGACCAGTAACAAGATAGTTAAGAACAGCGTTTTTATAATTCTCTACAGGACTTTTGTTTGTAAGTTCAGAAACATCTACTCCAAACTTATGTAACAAAACCACAGCATTATAAACGTAAGACATATCATTGTTATGTTGGAGTTCACATTCTCGGAGAAATTCTGCGTATTTATCAGAACGTAACTTACCAAGACTATAAAGAACAGAATAAACGGTGCCAAGTTTATTACCCAGGTTTCCGGATTTAAAAATGTCGCCCACATCCGATACAAAACCATCACAGGAAATATCCTCTATAGAAGTTTTATCCCAAATAAAATTCCAATCATTCTGGATCATATACTCCAAAAGATATAAAAGTTCTCCTGGGTTTCCCTCGTCTAGATATTTTATTCTGCCACAAGTGTATTCAAGAACAAAATAATATTGTTGATTTTCTTTGTCATAGTTCTCTGCTTTAATAACATCAACAGAGGATAAATCGAATTCTTCTGAGTTCTCAATAATAGAAAGTTCTTTTACTCCACAAGATCCAATAAAGTCAGTAAATTGTGGCTGATATTTCTCTTGAAAAATACCAGACTTTCCTTCGAAACATCTCTTGCTTGCATACGGACCCATATAGAAAACGTCTGAGAAAGAAAGAATATTATAACCGTAAATGTTTAGATGCGGATCATTACTAAGGAACTGACCATGATATGGAGATCCTGCTCCTTTATAATAATACTTATCTCCTTTTGATACTCTACCATTAACATGATGTAGATTGTCTTTAAATTCTAAAACATTAATCTTTTCGCCATATTGGTTGTAAATTGGAACAGTTGTCATAATCACTCGCTGTAATGCATATACGAACTTAGTAAATACTTATCGCCTCTTAATACTGGATCGCCAGTATGTGGATACATCCAAAAAGGCGGGAACATTAACAGCTTACCTTTTGCTGGTTCATAGTGCAGATTGATATTCGTTATACAAGTATTTCCGCCACTCTCTGGTCTGTTTAGATACCAAAAGAAAATCATAAACCGTTTGCCAGAAATAAGATCGTTCGAATCAATATGTTCGTCGAACCGATCTATTGACTGTCTATGAGGATGCTCTCTGCCATCCGAATAATGTTTGATTCTAAATTCTTCGAATGCGAAATTCTTTGGCCAGAACCTAGTCTCCGGAACTTCCTTACGATATCTTTCGATACCATCGAATGCACGTTCAACTAGATGCTGGTGAAGCGTAGGATGGATGTCTTTATGCTGTGTAAAGTTTATCTGCGTCATATTCGGAAAACCATCGTCGTCATATCTGATATGAAGATCTGGTTTCCATTTAAACATCGCAATCAATTCATCACAAATATCTTCTCCCAAATGATTGGGATAGAACTTGCAATAATCATGTATGAAGGCAGACATACTACATCCTAAAAAATGGCTCCCCGAGAAGGACTCGAACCTCCGACCCAGGCATTAACAGTGCCTTGCTCTACCAACTGAGCTATCGGGGAATATTAATCAATCCAAAAGATTATTTTGTATTTCTCGCATAAAAGCTTTTCTCATTTTTGATTGATTGAACATATCATAATAATATTTTAAAGGCTTTATGCTTGGCATTTTATAATTCCTAGCTATCCAATTTCTTCTCAGCATTACAGAAAAATTATCAGTTGGGTAAAATTTACACAATTCCACTTTTTCATCTGTTAAAAATTTCACATTTAAATAAGGATCGCCTTTTTTAATATTTACTTCGTCAAAATCTTTCTTAAGAAAGAAAGCAAATTCTATATTTCTTATCCAATCATATATATTAAATTGTCCTGGCATAGCTATAGTTCTATTAACAAATTCATTGTCACTAAGATAAGAATTTGTTGTTTGAATTTCTACGCTTTTTTCTGGTATGAATATATACATCAAATTCAATGATACCAATTTAATTTTATTGTTTCTTATAGTGACAATATCATCAAAGAATTTTTGATCGTAAATATCAGTTACAACTCGACCCCCTCCAGAATTGTCAAATTTTAATCTATAATCAAAAGGAAATAACAATTCATAAGAATTAGAAACTCTTCTTTTCATTGCAGGACAATATTTAAAATTGTGTTGCATTTCCAAATTATCTGATGGTAAATTATTTAATAATTCAAAAGTACTAACTGGTTCCAGATAATTAATAAATTGAAGAGAATGTTCTGTTATCTTTTCTTCTATTAAAGTATTTAATGCTGTCCAATATATTTTCATTTTCTGTCCTCAAATGGTACTGGGACCAGGTATTGATCCTGGACTACAAGCTCCACAAACTCGGGTGCTACCACTACACTATCCCAGCAAATGGATCGGAGACCTAGATTCGAACTAGGAAATATGGATTCAAAGTCCATGGTTTTACCGTTAAACTATCCCCGAATAACTAATTATATGGTGTCCCTAGTCAGATTCGAACTGACACTTGACAGATTTTAAGTCTGTTGCCTCTGCCGATTGGGCTATAGGGACTTGGTGACTCCTAGGGGAATCGAACCCCTCTTACAAGATTGAAAGTCTCGTGTCCTAACCGATAGACGAAGGAGCCAATTGGCGATCTGGATGGGACTCGAACCCACGGTCTTCGCCGTGACAGGGCGATGTTTTAACCAACTAAACTACCAGACCAAATTGGTGCCCCAGGAGAGATTCGAACTCCCAACCTTCGGTTCCTAAGACCGACGCCTCTGCCAATTGGGCTATTGGGGCATTATATGGTAGACGATGACAGG
>Ga0214923_10005912_pt1 | contig 13970 bp, 11 predicted proteins | sample LL1510_MetaG_FD_177993 | JGI IMG/M metagenome (GOLD analysis project Ga0214923, IMG submission 177993) | Freshwater microbial communities from Lake Lanier, Atlanta, Georgia, United States - LL-1510 | ecosystem: Environmental > Aquatic > Freshwater > Lake | place: USA: Georgia | collected... | reverse complement strand
CCTCTGGAGACGCTCCTCTTCTTTCTCTTTTTTTTGATATGATAAAAGTTCAGTAGTTTGACCCAACAACTGTGCAATAGCAATAGTAATTGCCGATCCCTCTGCGATTGAAATTGGTTGTGCGATAGGAAGTGCTGGTTCTGGTATAGGTTGAACCGATACTATTTTATCATGTTTTGTTTCATTTTGAGTATGCATCCTTGTATAATGAGTTTTAAGTCCTTTCGCAGACTTGACCTCTTTTAAGCAAATATCGCATTGAAATTTTGTAATGGTTTCCATTATTAAATTAACCTGTCAAAACATATAAAAGAATCAATTTTTAAAAATAATTTGAATATGAAAATATGTAAATGTTTTTCTTCATATTTTTCAAAAAATTTTAAAAAAAAATCAATTTTAATGGACAAACATTTTAAAAATGATTTGATTTTTTATTCGGTTAAAATAAAATGCAAGATTTAGATGACATTATTCCGAGGACTTTTTTCCGATTTCAGAATGAATTAAAACTATATCATTGGCAAACTTTTTCGTATTCAAGACATATTGCATCAGATATGTTATACAGTGAATTATCGGATCTAATCGACAAATTTGTCGAAATATACATGGGCAAATACAATAAAAGAGTAAAACTTATTAATTCACCCATCAAAATTCAATCTTATAATGAAAAAAATGTATACAAATTATTTTTAAATTTCAAAAAATTTTTAGAAAGCCTGAATCAAGTTTTAGAAAAAAAAAAGAGATGTACGTCTGATTTATTAAATATTCGTGATGAAATGTTGGGAAATATCGAACAAACCATTTATCGTTTTACATTATTTTAGAATTTTGATTTTACAAAAATGATTAAATGAATTTTCACAATGACCACAATTCTTTATTTTTTGACAATAACCTGAAATCTGAAACTTTTTATTATCATTATAAACTTTTATGATGGATGATCTGGATGCTTGACTCAGATCAGTACAAAAACATTGTGGTTCTAATAATGCAGATTCACCTAATCCTCCAGGAAAAAAAGTAAAAGAATAGGAATTTTTAATTGATTTATACATGTTTGTTATTCTGAATAATTTTTATAAATATGATTAAAATTGTTCATATCTTTTTTTTTTACTCAAATAAAAAAAATGGGAGCAGCACAAGCAAAAAATACAGCAAAAGAAATTGCGAGTATTACTAATGATATTTCTCAACAAACAGATACAATTTCAACGAATTTTATAAACAATTATATGTCGGTAAACTTTAATCAATGTCAAATAGATGCACAAGATGTTAATATTAAAAATTATGTACAAAATAATATCAAGGCCGCTCAGATAACAAAGGCTTTACAGAATGCAAAAGTTGTCAATGATATTTCTCAAAAACTGGCACAAAAGGCTAAAGCGGATATGGGATTTCTTGGTGTTGGTTACGCAAGTGCAACCAATTCAGCGTCTACAGAAGCCAACTCTACGACCGCTATTGTAAATGCCATGAGCACGGTAATGCAAAATCTAGAAAGTAGTATATTTAATTTTACATGTTCAGGAAGCGAATTTAAACTCAAGGGTGATCTTAATATTTCAAATGAAACGTTTAATGATATTGCTTCAAGTCAAACAGTAGAAAATACTCAAATCGTCGATCTGAGCAATTCCATTACACAAGACATAAGTCAAACCGCATCCGCTACAGTACAAGGTGCCACCGCCTTTTTAATACTCATTATTATAATTATAGGTGTCGTTTGTGTCGTGTTCTTCGGTGGTGCCAGCAAATCATTACCTATTGTGTTAACCTTTGGAACCGTAATTGGGATCATAATTCTTTTTGTATGGATGTATGCCGTTAAAGCACCGCCTTTTTTTGCCCCCCCGGTGTATGTATTTCCTTATGCTATATCCCCTAGTGAAAACGGCGCCTACGGAGATAAACAACCCGTGAATATTCAAACACGTGAAATCGCAATGAAAACTCCACCTTTACGATATATGTACCCATTGTTTAATGATATCACCACAGACCCTAAAATAAGTTTATTAAGCTTAAATATTAGTCAACAAGTTGGTAGTGGCAATATCCAATCGAATCATGGATATAATAATGCAAATGCAAAAGTCATCAACGAAACATGGAAAAAAACAATGAGTGAAATATATGATCAATTTGATCCATCCACAGGACAAAAATTAAAAGATATCAATCTATTACAATACTACAATACGAAAATACCTAACGATCCTAATACTATAGATTATACAACCAACTCTGGAGGCCCCGTGATCTGGGATCAAATAAATGGGTGTGAAAAAGTTGATTGTCAAGGAAATAAAACTTTTCTTGTGGGAACTGCCGGTAATGATAATTGTTCTGGGGATAATTATTGTAATGATCAACATCTCGCTCTGCCAAATATAGATGATTTTAGAAAATATGCGTCCAACCCTGCAAATTCAAAATTTTTACGTTTTGTTTTAGCCGATATGTTCGGTTTCAGTACCAATGTTTATATTGACGATGATGAGTATGTACGATACCGAGATGAAAAAAATAATATTAAAATAGGACAGGCGAAAGATGTAGATAAGAGATTTATTATACGTGTTCTGGGAAATCGTGGCGATCCCAATGCCAACATGGTGGGAAGTGTTACAGCATCCACAGAATTTGGTGAGTATCCGGGTGCGGTATACAACACACAAAAAAATATGAAAACATGGGGTGTTTACATCCTGGTACTCGTTTTGATTGGTGTATTTGTATTTATATGGGTATATGCACGAACAAAAGCAAAAAACAAATCCAAAAAATAGGTTTTAGCAAATAAAATAATTAAAGGATATATTCTGTGAAAACATTTCATTATTCAGATCAAAACTCCAGTTGGGTATTGGGGCCATCTCATCTTTGAATGCGCATGAAAATTCTATTCCTGTATTGGTAATATTATAAATCAGGGGAATTGCCACAAAAGATGATGTATAACTATTGGCGATACATCCTATTGCCGGAGGATTTGTTAAGGCAGTGGTGGTAAATTTTGACGTCAAACGATTTGTTTGATGGATTTCAAAAAACTGTCCTTGAGATGAAGATGTTTCACCGATGGCCACCCATGAAAAATTGACCGTATGCGTTTGAGGTTGTCCTTTGTCATCGACTAAACAACACTCAAAAAATTCGTTTGTGACGTTTAAAAGTTGAAAAGAAACGAATATAATTTGTTGATCTTGGTCCTTCATAAAATAGGGAGTTCCGATCACAACTGGGACACTTTTGAACGGATCTTTAAAATCGATATGTAAACTTGTGGACGAAGGATCCCATTGGACTTTATTTGAACCCTGCGAACCATACCGCCCAAGAGATATCGTATTTCCCAAACTTGGAATAGCATAATATATTATATTGTCTTTTTGTTTCTCGCCTTCTATTATATTTGAAATTTGAAATGAAACATCGGAATGAGTTGGAAGTAATACATTCCCGGTCACAAATTGTGGTTCCGTAATATCACTTACGATAGATGCAAATAGCACATTATAACGGGGTACATCGATAGGGGCATCCAATAATATCGTACGATCGCTTGATGATTGTGTTCCTACATACAATTGTGCCGGCACGATACAAGATCCGTCATACACGGAATAGTTGTAGGTGCAAATTGTTAAAAAATACATGGATATTATCAGGATTAAAACGCTTGAAATTAACCAAACACGATACCAGGCTTTAGATTCAATTTTACGACTCATCATCACACAAAAAATTAATAGTACGAGAATGAATAATGTTCCCATAACATTCCATTGCACGGTACTTTTTTGTGTCGTCGTTATTTTAGTGAATCCTTGAATCTGAGGCACACACTTTCCACTGGCACATGTGCAGGTATAAGAACATTGTTCATCAAAAATGCATTCACAAGACATGTAATCACAATAATTTTTAGGCATGGGTATTTTGGTGTATGCCGTATTACACAAAAATGGTTTGTCATTACCAATATTATTTGCATCGCAAAACGATTGTAGTTTAAGATCAAATGCCAAGAAGAGCATAATAGCCAATAAAGGACAAGATATGTACAAACAGGCCCAATAACGTTTCCATACAATAAGGATGATGGTTATTAATATTACAATACCTATACCATTACCAAACACATTCCAGTTGATAGGAATATTACGGGAACCACATAATTGCTGAAATCGAGCTTTATCGAGCGCTCCTGGATTTTTGGATATCGTTTGGTTCTTGGAGTACATCCAATTGTAAACGGTTTTACAATTATTTTTACAATAATCTTTTGTGGCATTCACCAGTTTGCGATCGGAATCCGTACAGTTCCGATCAAAACACATTGCGGTTGGATTTGCATACGTTAAAAGATTAGGAGGCATAAGACCACTGTAATAACAAGAACAAGTAGTAGATAAAGAATCCTGATAGGAAAGGTTTTCCGAAATAATGCTCTGAATCGCTACCGAATCTGTAATAATCTGAGTATTACATGCATTATCGACAAATTGTTTATAGGATGTGATATCCGTCGGGTGTTGAGAGCAACTCTGGGGGTACACCCCTGTATACTCAAAAAGATAGTTACAAAAATCAATAGAAGAATAAATGACGGGTTTCATAATAGCCACTAATGGAGCGGACCATTTCTCAATAGTGACTTCGAATTGAATACAAATAACAAATGGAATATTATAATTATTCTGTTCAAATCGGATGCCTGTAATAGATGGATTATAAACATCATCGGCTTTTGCGATTTTGTACCAATTATTAAACCCATCAAAAGGATAAGGTAAAGGATTTTGGAGATTCTGTATCGAATTTATTTTGTATAGTCTTGCTTCTGGTACCATCTGCAAACAATTAATAGTATCCGGTACTATAGTGTATGATGAAAATATTTGAGATTGTACTCGACCTTTTTTATATATGTATACCGAATCTTCTTGAAGATAATGGTTTAAATATTTTGTAATTTGGATATCGATGTCAGATTTTTTTTGATTAAGCACGGTTTTTTCAAATATTCGATAACCCATACGTATTCTGAGTCTATAGGATTTTGATGAAGAATCGTATTTCGGGATGGGTTGAACCAACAAATAATTTAAAAAATCACGAAGATCTTTAGGATCTTGCGTTTTTTCAAAATTAAAAGGGATGTAATATATTATATTATTAATATATAAATCGTTCTGGGTATAGGGGAAGATTTGTTGATTGACTAATTCAAAAAGTATGGAATAATAGAGATCTACCCAGTAATATATATACATGTAGAATTGTACCATCTGACGGAATTGGAGATCGGATTGTAAACTTACACCACTGTCTGGATTCGTATTATTAAACATATCCGTTTCCCATTGTCTAACTTTACTATCAAAACCGAATGTAAAACCTTTTGGAAGAATATCAAAAACATAATGACATAAAATATCCACACGCTGTTGATTTGCATCCGTGGAATTGGCTCTGCTCATCCATTGGCCTGCTTTCTGATAACGACAATAATAGTCATCATCTCCTTCATACCAGGGGACAGAAGTATTACCGGGGGAGGCAACGTTTCCATTTACAGATAAAATTGAACAGGTACCCTGAAAATCCGGTTTTATACAGTACCCCGTGATGATAGAATTACATTTTACAATATTATCACAATCTCCTAAAGAGCAACTTTGACAATTACGAGTACTGTTGTGAGTAATATTTTCCCATAAAAGAATATGGGATTCCTGACCTTCACACTGATCTTTTGTAGAATTTTTGGTTTGTTGCAAACACCCAGAATAGTAATCACTTGGAGACACACAATAACTACTTTTTATACCTTTTGTTCTGCAAGTATATTCAGTTCCTAAAGGTGGTCTAAATTCATATCCAGGGATGCTATTTGCTGTAAAATCATTACCCATAAGAAGGACATTTTTGTTGAGAAAATAAAATTCAATTTTGTATAAAGAGATAAAGAATAAAAACGTAGAATAATCAACTGACAAACCTTCAATCATCAGTGTCCAATTATTTTTAATTTCACATGAGGGTTGACCACTCGTTGGAAGAGGTATCCAAGGTGTATTTCCACTACAATTATTTGGCATTTATTATATATTTTTTATTTTATATGTTTACAGGATGAAAAATGAACAAATGCATGTTTACATTGTTTTTGATAACGCATGATCGGTTTCAAATTTGATAGTAATGGGTGTTTCTTTTCCAGAATATTGAAATATTTAAATACTATGTTATCATTACAACTACAAAATTTTCTTTGACATAAAAATCGAGATTCATTTCTAAAAATATATAAATGTTTCCAGACAATAGGTTTGAATATAAAGATTGGGTTTTGTTGAAACCATAACAATAAATGTTTATTTGAAATCATTTTTTTTTTTATAAGAATGAGAAAATGATTTCAATTTTTATGTTTATTTAACACATCATAACTTATATCATGAAAAATTTACCATCGGGTGTTCGAAATTAATTGGTATAAATTTTTATTTTTATTAATTTCGTATTGTAATAAAAAAATTGTATTCATAAAGTTAGATTGACTTAGATTCTTAATTTTTTCGTATATTTTATTCCTTATTTGATGTGCCCTTAGATATGATACTTTATATTTATTGTGTATCAATAAGGGTAAATGTTCATAATCTTTATAATAATCTTCAAATGTTTTTGGATCAAACGATAAACGCAACCATTCTGCTTTTTTATTTTTAGTATTTATATAAAATATATTATTTTTTATGTTGCCTTTTTGGAAATAATGAATGTCTTTCATTACATTTTTATATATTTCATGGAATGTAGAATCATATTGATATATTTCATATAAAATATTAGTCGGGAAAAAATAATTCATTTTTCTATTTTGTTAAAAATAAATCATTTTTTTAAATAAACGATGATGGTTTAAAAAAATATGATTCCTCCGATAGCATATTTTTCTAATAGATTCTGGAAATAATTTCGTTCTTCAATAGATAAGGGTTTCACGTCTTTATTATCTTTCGTATATAAATCATATTTACTGAATAATTGGACCCATTTTTTATTAGTCCGATCCTCATCATCCTCCCTATCAATATACGCATCATGTCTATGCCAAACTTGTAACGAATGAAAACGGATCACGGCTAATGCTTCATCCGGCAGAAGACAATGATTGTGTAAAAGAACCTGGTAAAGATATTCATCATGACCGAATGAAATAAGTGCATTTTTTAATCCTTGTTTCTGCTGTGGAGGTGGGTGAGAATATTGATGCAAATAGTGATATTCCGGATAAACGGCCGAAGGAGGTAAAGGTTCATCCAGCAAAAAAGTGTCACCCACAACTCCAAATTGATGTGATGGAGAAACACCATCTACGATCGATAATCGTTTACTATACATCATCTTTCCTAAATCATGGATTAAGCCTACTACTTGCATCCATTCTGGTAAACGATCTCGTCGTAATGCTTTAGCCGTTTGATACGCGTGTATAGAATTCGGAAGATCAAGGTCGGGGTCTGAATAATCCCTAAAATCATCCAATTTGGATAAGGCATCCCATATCGTTAAAGGGATTGTAAATTCTGAACAATAAATTTGTTTCATCCGGTTTACATAATTTTTACATTGATTTTGATAACAATCGTGATAATGTTGTCGTACTCTTTGGTCGGCATTTTCATAATTTCTAAACATTTTATTATAAAATTATTTTAGATTTTTTCATTTAGATTGAGTTTCGCTTTTGTTGAGCCACGTAAAAAAATTTATTTTGATTTAAATAAAATCTTATTTTAATTATAAACTAAAAAAAATGCAATTGATGAAATATACAAAATATATTTGGACAATCGGATGCGCGTTTGCATTCCCCAGGATCCAAAAGATAGTCATCAATAATGAAAACACGTATTTGGATAATATAAACAGAAAGGCAGTACCCTCTAAAAATTATCTGGATCAGTTGAGTGCACCCAAAATCGATCCGAGGACACAGATTCGGATCCGAATCCCCTTGCTTTTACGGAATAATCACAATGTTTCAGATACGTCACTCATCGGACTATCGCAAAAAAAAAATATGAAATATAGCAAAACTTCTTCTGAAGGGACATTTAAAATCGAAAACAATGATTATAACATTACGTTTAAAAATGTTGGGGGCTACAAGAATGTAAAGAAAGAATTATTGCAAATTATAGATATCTTGAAAAATAAAACACGATATGATGATTATGGTGTTCGAATCCCCAAAGGTGTTCTATTAGAAGGTCCAACGGGTAATGGGAAAACTTTATTAGCGAGAGCGTTCGCTGGAGAAATCGATTATCCTATTATCGCAACATCGGGTGCCGAATTTAATGAAAAATATGTAGGGGTTGGGGCAGCACGAGTGCGTGAATTATTTTCATTCGCAGAAACGAATCAACCCTGTATCATTTTTATTGATGAAATTGATGCAGTGGCACGAAAGAGGGTGAACACGGAAGATGGATCAGGGGATGAAAGGAGTCAAACCCTGAATCAATTATTGGTGGCATTGGACGGTTTTAATATACAGAACAAGATTATTGTCATGGGAGCCACCAATCGATTAGATATTTTAGATAAAGCGATTATTCGTCCTGGAAGAATGGATAAATTGATTCATGTTCCAAATCCTGACTCTGATACTCGGAAAGAAATTATTGAGATTCATAAACAAAAAAAACCCATCAATGCTACTATCGATGATATCGTATCATTAACATCGGGTCTGAATGGTGCACAGATTGAAAACTTACTGAATGAAGCCTCATTATTTGGTATAAGGAATGATATACTTCCTATTGATTATCGTATCCTTGAAGATACAAGAAATCGATTGATTTTAGGATATTCAATCGGTAAGAAAAATATATCCGAAGAGGCATTAAAGAGAATTGCTATCCACGAGATTGGACATTTATTATTAGCCTTGAATTCAGAATATTTTGAAAAACCGAGTAAAGTAACTGTGGATTCTTCCACTTTCGCATCCTTAGGTTATACCGTTTTTGAAAAATCGGATGTCGATCAGGGTATATTTTTGAGAGAATATCTAAACGATCACCTGAAAGTTTTATTGGGTGGGAGAGTTGCTGAAGAGACAATTTATGGAAATTCCGTATCGTCGGGCGCGTTTTCTGATTTAGAAACGGCGTTTAATGTCGCTCGTAAAATGATTATGGAATACGGTATGGGAAAAAATATTATATATCCTCATTTTAGTGAAACATATAAGAAAATCATCGATCAACAGATACACGAATTGATTAATAAATCTTATTTCGAAACTAAGAAATATTTAATCGAGAATAAAGAAAGATTAATAAAATTATCCGAAAAACTAATCGAAAAGAAAACATTATATAAAAACGATTTTTTAAAAATTTAATGTTTATCCATTATAGATAATGGGAAGAATAAAGAGAACAAGACACATAGAAAATGGATTCAGAGTTTTAGAAAATTTTCTAAAATCCCAACAAGTTTTTCAAAAACATTATTACTTTTTTAAAAAAATTAATAATGGTATATTAATCGATAAAACTTTTATAGAATTTGAAAAATGCAGTTTTAATGGTGCCATCATCATTAAGAAAAATAATACATATACAAATATTGTAGATAATTTATTCGACTGTGAATTAATAAATGTTTTTCGTTTAAGCGATGAACCCTTGAGTGATCCTTCGATTCATGCAAAAATTATCACGATTGACGGTGAAACAAAATATTATTTGAAACAAATTATCTACAGATATGAAGACCCTCGAGTATTTACTTTTAATAATAATCTTTATATGACAACCAATTTTTTGGCGAATGTGGGGGGTCATTTTGTAAGCAGAATGAAAATGTTTTTATTAGATGATAATCTGAATATAGCCGATGAAAAATATTTGGATATCGGTTATAATTTTTCAGAAGGAAATCAATTGGAAAAAAATTGGATCTTTTTTCAGCATAAAGATAAGATTTGTGTAATTTACTCTATTCATCCTTTTGTCATTTATAGTTTAACATTGAATCCAAATGATCTGAAGGATCCCAATGTTGCAATTGAAAAAATAGTCCATTTCGATTGGAATTGGACATTGGCAGAAAATATACGTGGAGGGACAACAACTGTGTTTATAGATCATCATTATTATATGTTTGCGCATTCCAAAATAAATTATGATAAATATGCAATCATCATTATTCAATTTGATTCAAATCTACAGCTTAAAAAAAGGAGTGATCTATTGTATTTTGGAGACTTTGGTATAATATTTCCGGTGGGATGTGTGTATGTTACAGAAGAAGAAAAATTTTATGTTACCTGCGGCGTGGAGGACAGAGAACAATATATACTCACTTATACTAAAAAACAGGTTGATTCTCTATTAAAAGAGATTTAGAAAAATTACCATGCCATATAATCAAATATTTTAATTTTAGAATGGAATGTATGGTTCAATTGTTCAATAGAGTCATGAGTGAATTTGTCCAGGTTTTCGATATTTTTAAAAAATATATCTAAAGAAATTTTATTATATTTTAATTCATTCAGAAAAAATACTGATCCAGTTTGAATCGTTTGACAGATTGCGTAAAGACGATCATATTTCAGATGATAGGTTTCTCTTCGGATGAGCATTTTTTTATATATGGTCTCATCAATTTCATTTTTAAGATATTTTAATCGTAAATCAATATTTTTTCGTTCGGTTTTGACCTGAATCCTAGGAAGATCATTGTGAACTATATGATTTAATCGCTGATGAATGACCTTGAATTTCGGATTATTTTTATGATTATACCCGTAAATATTCCAAACATCATCACAATAGAAATTTTGCGGATTTGTCAGTCCTAATTTTTCACTATATTCGTAAAAATGGGGATTATGGATAGGACCATTTGTGATTTTTCCAGTATTCCAATTGAATGCCTTGTGACATCCAGGACACCACATCTGAGAACATCCTTCAGACTTTTGGATCCGAGTCGAACAATTCGGACAAGGTTTTGAACTTTTAACGATAAGATTCCATGTTTCAACATCTTTTTCTTGACATTCATGATCAAGATTTTTTATCGTATTACATTTCAGACATGTTTCTTGATTACAGATAGGACATTTCCCTTTTGAATTTATAAATCCTTTGCAATTCATCATCGCACATGAACGAATGTTTTTGGGTCCCAGGCTCTGACCTTTTTCTTGATTATTTTCTAATTCCCATATTTCATGAAGTATTTTTTGCTGTTCCTCCTTCAGAACGGCCAATTTGTCCAAGAGTTCATTTTTTTTATTTATTTTTTCAAGTATACCCATTGCTTCAGGAAAAAAAGATTGTTCCCGTTTAAAGAGAAGATCGGATCGCGAAGATTTATATTCTTTTTTAAGGAACGATTGGGGGAGATTTTGATTCAAAAAATTTACATCCCATGGATGATTGCAATGCATGCAATGTGGATCTTTAAGCGTAGAAAGAAGATATTTTTTAATGCATTCTCGGCATGTAGAATTTTCACATTTAATGCACTTGATGTTGTATCTTGTGCGTTTATTAAAATTTTCAAAGCAGATGGAGCATTCCATTGTATCTGTCATAAACATCATCAGTCAAACCAAGAAATAACAATACTCAAAACAACCATTTTTTGTAGTAAAATTTTAAAAACATCATTTTTTAAAGCATATAAAATATATATTAAAATTATTTTTTTATAAATGAATCGAATACAAGAGTAAATACTCCTTGTAATATAGCAAAAATAATCATTGTAAGAATAATCCTTGTCCAGTCAGACGATGTTGGTTCCATAAATTGAAATCGACTATTCGAATTTCTACCAATATTTTAGTGAATTAGATTTTCAATTAGATTCAAAACAATAAATACCAAAAAACTGGCAATGAATATATGCCACTTTCCACGAAAAGAAAACATTTTTATTAATAAAAAACTAATTTTTTATTAAAGGATCACAATAACCTGTAGGTATTTATATTAAAAATTTTTAATATCTTCATCTTTCAATACAATTTGAAGATCTTTTGGATAAAGAGTGTCTCGTTTTGCATTTTTTATATTATAATTGGCTTTCGTTAATAAAGACAATAAAAATGTTTCAATATAGTTGTATGGAAATTAATGCTTCATTTTCAAATTTTAATTCAGTATTAAAATCAGTGGCTATTTATCTTTGTTCCTGGATTTAAAGAATCGATAGTCCTTGATAAAAAATATAAATTGCATTCCGATCAATCCATTTGGTTGAAATAAATCCAGAAAAAAAATAATTTGAAAAATAAAATGCTTGGAAAAGGAGGATTCGGACAAGTTTATGCTCACAAAGATATAAAAAGAGGGCTCATTGCGATAAAAAAAGGAAAAGGTATTCAGAATCAATATAATATATTATCCAAAATCGAACATCCTAATATCATAAAGGTCTACGATTTTTTCGATGATTCATTTACTATGCAGATCCTTAGCATGGATGATGGTTGGATCAACTTGAAAATGTTTTTACAAAGGTATAGTTCACCTCTCGAAGGAAATTTAGGTGATTTGATATTATCGAGGAGATTACCAGAATTAGTAGATGCGATAGAATATTTGCATAATCAACGTATCGCCCACCGTGATATAAAACCGGAAAATATATTTATACAATTAAATCATCATGTACGATATGGGATCAAATTAATTGATTTTGGTCTCTCTTGTTCTGAAAAAAAATGTGAGGATCTCAAAGGAACATTTTTATACAGTTCTCCTGAAATATTCGAATTGGCGATAGACATGGAAATTCATCATAAAAAGCATGTTGAACTACCCATCGATCATGTAATCAAATCCGATTTATGGGCGCTGGGATTAGTGATTTATAATTGTGTCCATTATGGAAAAAATCCCACTGATTTTTATGGGATTATTACTCATTCCGCAAACGATTTTCTTCAGTTTTACGCTGGATATGAAGGGATCCCGGGAGTCACTTCTTTTCAAAAAATAAATAATCACGATACAAAAAACCTTAAATATAATATAGAAACGAGAGCCATTTCTTTTTTAGAATCCATAGAACCATCATTGATGGCAAGATTAAATTATAAAAATTATCTAAAGATTGATCCACAAAAGCGGGATATTCCAAGAATTGGAAATCATCCAGAGCAAGGGAAATATTTACAGATTTATAAACAATCATTATTATTAGAAAAAGATTTAGAAGAAATTTTCACAAAATTACGAAATAAAAGACAGGAAGATTATAAAAAAAAAACAGACGAATTATCAGGATTACGATATTTTTGGCGTAAAAATCCAAATTGGAATGAATTTATAAATTTGGAATGTTTAAAATTTAATAAACCAATGAATGATATCTTTTTATTCTTAATCCAGGATGAACGAGCTTTGCAAGTATTCTGGAACGATATGATGATTAGCACCAGGGCTCGACGAGATAAATTCTTGACAAGATTATTCAAGAAATTTATTCTCAGGAATGATTCACAAAAATTTCGTTTACCACAAACAAATTTCATTAAAAAAAAATATTTGCATTCAAACTCTGTATCATTAAAAGAAAAATTATAATATTCATCAATAATAGATATATGGCAGAAATCATAACTGAAACGGCACAAGCTCGGTATATCCAATGCCAAAATTTACGAGATCTAATACAACCTATCATTGATATTAATTATCTCAATACGGGATCTTCAATATTCTATTCTTTTCTTCCTCAGGGTGAACTTAACGATACGGAATTTGACAATGTGATATATATAACGAACTTTAATCCACAAGACATCGTAGATAATAATATTACAGATATAAGGATTTATGATAGAGAAAGAATCAATTATATAATTAATTTTAATGATAATCAAGAGA
>Ga0214923_10005911_pt1 | contig 13974 bp, 14 predicted proteins | sample LL1510_MetaG_FD_177993 | JGI IMG/M metagenome (GOLD analysis project Ga0214923, IMG submission 177993) | Freshwater microbial communities from Lake Lanier, Atlanta, Georgia, United States - LL-1510 | ecosystem: Environmental > Aquatic > Freshwater > Lake | place: USA: Georgia | collected... | reverse complement strand
GGAAATAGACTCGTTGCCCCCTATAGGGCTCTATTTCACTATCTCTCGAGTCAAATCCCACTTCCGCCAAAAGCCCCATATCAAATGTGTTTGAGATGCCCTCAAGCCCAGATTCTAATATCCCACCACGAACTTCCCGCAAATGGCTCGAATGAAAACGCCAACCCGCTTTGATATAAAAATCTGACATTAGAGCTTTTTGAAATGCAAAATCGGTAGTTCCCCTATCAATGTAGAGTTCCAAACTGTTTTTAGGCGAAAAAAGCCCCACTCCATGATGTTCTTGAATTCCATGAAGATAACTAAATTGAATCAGCGATTTGACCGGACTGAGTGTTTGATAATCCTCAAACTTTACTTCTCCTCCTATACTTCCTCGGTAAGTGACAAAGAGCCTACCTTGAATTCTCCGATCGGTATCAAAAAGAGCATGATCCTGGCCCCGGAGTTGAATTCCGATTCCCTGAGGAAATCCCCCGTAAAGAATCGGCATCAGACTCGTCGGCAAACCGTCTGTTTCTTTTCGTTTCTCACGTCCTGACTCCAAAAAATCTTCATTTTCATCTGTTTTTTTACCCTGCATCTTACGAATTCGAAGGATCCATGGGACTGACACCTTGGGATTCTTCTCCAGCCTTTTTAAGGTCTCTAAAGCCACCAACGCTTTTTTAAAATCTCTGCCATAAAGCGCGGGCAAGCTAGAGTAGATTCGGCCATTAGCGTAAAGTTTCTCCTTAAGAGGAATTTCTTTAGATTGAAGTTTGTCAAAAAAAAGCCTCAATCTTTCGGAGGACTTTGTGACTCCCCATGGAGAAAGTCGATTGATTCTCTCGCTCTCTAAAATAAGACATAGATAGCCTTCGCGAACTTTTTCAATGTTGTTTGTGTTTTTCAGAGGCTCTTGCAACCAGTTTTCACATAGGGGGAGAGTTTCCTCTAAAATGGCTTCAGCTTTGTGGGGTCTCTTCTCTTCCCAGGCCCGATCGTAATCGGCTAAGAAGTGAACGAGAGATTCAAATCTATTTTTAGGTTGGAAATTAACAAAGCTATCAGTGGAGACCGAAAGCAGATCAAGTCCCCAAGACCGACTTAAAACAAAGACGAGATTTAGGCAAAAGATAGAAAGCGGAAAAGACTTCACAAGACAACTTCAGAAAATATCTTATTCATCAGTATCATCATCAGAATCATCGGTCACACTACTTGGTAGAGCTGTCGACTTACCGTTAATACCGTCGCGAAGGATCCGACTGGGTGTGAAAGTTAAAACTTTCCGAGCTGAAATCTCCATCGCTTGGCCTGTTTGTGGGTTTCTACCCATTCTGGCCTTTTTAGCCCTGACCCTAAACTTGCCAAAGCCTGAGATCTTAATCGACTCTCCTTTACAGAGCTCCTCTTTCATACTCTCAAACACGAGCTCAACTAAGTCAGCAGCTTCTTTTTTTGAAAAACCCACTTTTTCATACACGGAATCGATGAGTTCAGCTTTGGTGAGTGTCATAAGTTCTCCTAAGTTGGCTGTGACTAGTATAGTTGGGTGAAGATATTCTTATTATAATAATATTTTTCAATCCACACAATGAATTGATTTTTAAGGGTTTGTCGGTTTGCGTTATTAATGGTGTTTCACAACACTCTTCGTGTAATTACCATGCTTCACTAGCTCTTCTTTTGTGAAAATAAAATCACTGCGATCAAAGTTGGCTAGTTCGTAAGTGGGACCCATTCGGATTGCATCGACCGGACAAGCCTCTTCACACATCCCGCAGAAAACACATCGAAGCATATCAATATTGAATTCCTGAGGAAACTTTTCCACTTTTGGATCAGGATGCTCAGCCGCAGTGATATGAATGCAAGTTGCAGGGCAGGCCGTTGCGCACAACATACAGGCCGTACAACGAATATCTCCATTCTCCTTGACCGTTAAAATTTGAAGTCCTCTAAACCTAGGCGAATAATTTCTTTTCACTTCAGGGTAATTAATCGTCGGCATCTGCCCCGGTCGAAATAGATTTTTAAAAAAATGCCGAGCCGTCACCATCATCCCTTTTAAAATAGCGATTAAATAAACCTGTTGGGAGACCGGTAATTTGTACTTACCTTTTTGCATACTTGATCCCCTCTGCTCTTCCCACAACTCCAATGTTCACACCTGAAGGCGGCATCTGGCGCCAATCGGTTCTAGCCCCTGGGAAAATAGCTTCATTTGAAAGTCGCTTAAAAACAGTTTGAAAACGACCCGTCGGCGATACCATTCGATCATTTCCCTGCTTAATTCCAAAGACCACTGCGTGACCATCCCGAGCCATATATTGCCAGGGCAAAGAAGCGACTACTTTTTGCATAAATCCTAAGGCGTTCACCATCGTGCCAGATTTTTCAAAACTCGAAGTATTGGGAATTAGCCATGAGGCTTTTTCAAAAAGGGCTACTCTTGTTGTGGCATGCACCGTTAGTTGAGTCTCTTTCGGGGTTTTTAAAAGAAGATCCGCTACACCGGGCATGGTGACTCCCTCAAGTCCCAGGAGAATAAAGTGATCATACTCTTTGGCTTGTAGCTTTTTTATGACATCTTGGTGTTTCATCCATGAAGACTTAGTTTTCTCCATAAGCTGCAGGAAGCCCGCAGCATTGGGTGTTTGATCACTGTGCTTCAAGATACCGTCATAAGCTTTTCGGTCTTCCACAGTGTTTTCATCTACAATCCAAGTGTAATGAGAGACTCCCAAGCCCGTTAAAGTCTCAAGAGCATCCGCCATCTCTTCTGTCGTCATTTGGGTCGATAAACCAACCAACACTTTTTGAGGGTTGGATTGAATACTTGTGGCCATCGTTTTAAAGAAAGTTTCCCATGTTTCATCAATAAGCTTACCCTCGTTTTGGCTTTGAGGGTTCTTAATTCTATTTGTGTCGTTGATGTAGTGAACATTCCAGCGTCCCGTGTCACACATCCAGCTTTGGTTCACTTCAGGATTTCTTCGGGGCTCAACTCGATAAAGCTTTGTCGTTTGAGGGTTGACCGACACGGTCACATTGCAACCTCTGGCACACTGAGTGCACACTGAGTCGTTTCTATCAAGAAACCAAACCCTCTGTTTGAATCGAAACTCTTTAGCCGTCAAAGCTCCCACAGGACAGATATCGGCGAGGTTCCCAGTGTAATCGTTTCGAAGGGGTTTCTCATCGTAAGTACGCAAGATGCTACGATCTCCACGATTAAAAATACCAAGTTCATTTGTCTTTGTGACCTCTGCAGTAAATCGAACACATCGAGTACAAAGAATGCACCTTTCGTCGTCCAAAACGATCGTTCCAATGTCGACCACTTTAGGCTTATGGTTTTTCGAGTCGTATTCCACTCGACTCTTATAAAGGCCATAATCCTTGTAGTAATCTTGCAGTTTACATTCGCCTGCTTTGTCACAAATCGGACAATCCAACGGATGGTTAATAAGATGAAGCTCAAGCACCGACTGAACTGTCTCTTTTACTTTTGGGGTATCGGTTCTCACCACCATGCCTTCAGCGACAGTGGTATTGCATGAAATCTGAAGACGGGGATTCTTTTCAATCTCGCACATGCACATGCGACATACCCCCGCAATGGAAAGATCGGGGTGATAACAATAATGAGGGATAAAAATCCCAGCAGTTTGAGCGGCTTGAAAAACGGTCATTCCGGGCTTAGCCACGACTGACTTATCATTGATCGTTAAACGAATTTCTTTGGGAGCTTCACTCAATGGCTTGACCCTCCACACTGATGCAATGGACAACCCTTATGTTCGACATGGGACTGAAATTCAGCAGGAAACTTTTTAATAAAACCCAACACTGGCATCGCAGCGGCATCTGCTAGCGCGCAAATAGTCGTTCCCATCATGCTCTTAGCCGTTTTATTGAGCGAATCAATGTCAGCTTGAGTTCCTTGGCCATAAGCAATTTTTTTAACCATCTTGTAGAGCCATCCCGTTCCCTCTCGGCAAGGAGTGCACTGACCGCAGGACTCATCCCAATAGAACTCTGAAAGATGTTCCAAAAGCTTCATTAAACAATGGTGTTCCGGAACGACAATGATAGCCCCTGAACCCAAGAAAGTACCGAAAGTGGTCATCGATTCGTAATCTAAATTAGCCGTTTCGACTTCAGCGGGTGACAAGGGCGGCGTCGAACTTCCCCCGGGGATCACGGCTTTCAGTTTCGCACCGTCTCGCATTCCGCCCGCAAGATCATTAATAAAATCTTTTAAAGGCACTCCCATCTCGACTTCATAAGTTCCTGGCTTGTTCACCCAACCAGAAATCGAAAACAACTTTGTTCCTTTGCTCTGGCCTCGACCATATTGCGTGTAAGCCTCTCCACCTTTCTCGATAATCCAGGGCACCGCGCAGAGCGTTTCAACATTGTTCACAACGGTAGGACACCCCAAGAAGCCGGAGACTGCTGGAAAGGGAGGCTTTAATTTGGGATAGCCCTTTTTCCCCTCGAGGGAAGAGATAAGTCCTGTCTCTTCACCGCAGATATAAGCACCTGCCCCACGGTGAAGCACGAGATCAAGATCATGCCCACTCCCCAAAATATTTTTCCCCAGATAGCCCTTGGCATACGCCTCTTCGATCGCTTTCTCAATAACCTTAGCTGCGTAGGTATATTCTCCGCGAATGTAGATATAGCTCTTATGACACCGAGTCGCGAAACTTGAAACAATGATACCTTCGATAAGGCTGTGTGGATTTTTCTCTAGGATCACTCGATCTTTAAACGTTCCGGGCTCCGATTCGTCGGCATTACACAAAAGATAGATCGGCTTTCCTAAATTATAGGGAACAAACCCCCACTTATTCCCAGTCGGAAATCCCGCTCCGCCGCGACCTCTCAATCCACTCTTTTTAACTTCATCAATAATTTGGTCGGGCTTCATTCCAAAAGCCTTCTTAAGAGAGGAATATCCTCCGACGCTTTCGTAAACAGCTAACGACTTTAAATTCTCTTTCTTGATATGCTGGAACAGGATCTTTTGTTCATCAGAAAGAATCACCGAGGTCGTGTTTATTGGCATGATAGACCTGGCCTTTCCGAAGTCTTTCCTGAACGAAGACGCTGTAAAAGCTCTTTAAATTTTTCTGGAGTTAGATTTTCGCAGTATTCTTCATTCACTTGAACTACCGGAGCTGTATCGCAAGAGCCCAAGCACTGGACAGGAACTAGACTGAACATTTTATCGTCAGTCACTTCATTAAAGCTTATCTTAAGTTCCTCTTTTGCGACTTGTATGAGTTTTTCAGAACCCATCATCTGACAAGTGATATTGTTGCAGATCTGCAGGCAATATTTACCCATGTCTTTTCGCTTGAACATCACATAGAAGGTCACCGCTTCGTATACATGCGCCGGGGCCATCTCTAAGAGACCTGCAACATAATCCATGACTGGATTAGTTAAGAAACCAAATTGCTCTTGAGCCAACCAGAGAGTAGGTAACAAAGCTGAAGCTTTTGTTTCGTACTTAGCAACAATCTTCTCAAAGCGCGCTTGATTCTCTGGAGTAAAACTTACGCTCATCGGTCTAGCTCCCCCGCAACAATATTTAAACTTCCCAAAGTGGCCACAGCATCACTGACAGTCTGTCCAATGCACATTTCAGGGAATGCCTGGTAAATCGCAAAACAAGGGGGTCTTACTCTAACACGATAAGGTCGCCCCTGATTATCCGATGAAATAAAAAACCCCAGCTCTCCATTAGCGGCTTCCGTGCAATCATAAACTTCGCCCAAAGGAGGACGAATTCCATGCATAATCAATTTAAAATGGGCCATGAGCCCTTCGATGCTATTATAAACTTGTTCCTTCGGGGGTAATACGATGGCCCAATCGTCGATATTAATAGCCCCTCCGGGCATGTCATCCAGACACTGCTGAATAATTTTTAAACTTTGTCTCATCTCCCCCATACGAACCAAATACCGCGAATAAGTATCTCCGCCTGATTCAGTCACGACATCCCAAGTAAACTTATCGTAATCATAGTAGGGCATCGCTTTTCGAATATCGTAGGGAATTCCTGTCGCTCTCAAACAAGGGCCCGTAAACCCATACTCCAAAGCATCTTCTTTCGAAATCACACCGATGCCTTGAGTTCGATCGATCCAAATACGGTTTGCAGTTAAAAGAGTTTCAACGTCATCCAAGGTACGAGGGAGATTATTGACGACCTTACGGCACCATTCTAGCCATCCCTCAGGGAGATCTTTATACATTCCCCCAACTCGCGTCACACTGGTTGTGAGCCGTGCACCGCAAAGAGCTTCAAAGAGATCATAAACATTTTCTCGTTCTCTAAAGAAATACCAAAATGTGGTGAGAGCCCCTAAGTCCACCGCATTAGCACCGATACAAACCAAGTGGTCGATGATTCTAGAGAGCTCACAGAGAATTACCCTGACTCTTTGACAACGTTTGGTTGGCTCCACACCTAAAAGTTTTTCCACCGAACGGACATAACCCACATTATTCATCATGGCGGAGACATAGTTCAGACGATCTGTGAAAGGAATGACTTGATTCCAAGTGTGGGTCTCGGCCATTTTCTCAAAACATCGGTGGAGATAGCCGATTTCAAGCTTCATCCCGCGGATAATCTCCCCTTCAAGCTCAACAAAAACACGCAATGTTCCGTGAGTCGCTGGATGGGAAGGGCCTAAATTCAAACGTAAATACTTAGAGGACTCTGGAGGTGTCAGCGTGGTATGCATTAGAGTCCCTCCGAAGGCACGGCCGATTTTAACCTTTGATACTGATCTGAGGGATAATCTTTTCTTAGAGGATGCCCCACAAACTCATTGTGGCACAAAATACGAACGAGGTTCGGATGACCATTAAAAACGATCCCATAAAGATCCCAAGCCTCTCGCTCAAACCAATTCGCCGCTTTATAAAGATCATGAATTGAATCCACTACGAGCTCATCCTCTGAAACAAACACTTTAATACGAACTCTTCGCGTCTGGAACAAAGACACTAAATAATAAACGACAGCAAATCTTTCAGGCTGAGGAGAATTGTATTTAAGATAATCCATCGCAAAAAGATCCATCATGACGTCGAAGCGGAAATTGGGATCGGTCTTTAGAAATTGAATGACAGTTCGAAGGTTTTCCTTACGGATTGTGATTGTAGTTTCACCCTTAAACTCTTCGACAGCCAAAATGGCGGTTTGGATTTCTGCTGGTAAGTTGGGGAGAGCGCTAGCGAGCAATTTTGTATCGGTCTCTTGCACGGACGATGCCTCCCTTAGTAATTTTTTCCTGTAACTTAAGCATTCCGAAAATAATCCCCTCGGGAGTGGGCGGACACCCGGGTACATAAACATCGACAGGAATGATGTTATCGATCCCCTGCATAACATGGTAAGCACGATAAAAACCGCCGCTTGAAGCACATACACCGACCGCAATTACCCATTTAGGTTCGAGCATCTGATCGTAAACTTGTTTAAGAACCGGCCCCATCTTCTCGACTACAGTTCCTAGGACAAGAAGGCAGTCCGCTTGACGAGGACTAAATCGGACGACTTCGGCTCCGAATCGAGAGACATCATAGTGGCTTCCCACAGTGGCCATGTACTCAATGGCACAACAAGCCGTTCCAAATGGAAGAGGCCAAAGGGAATTTTTTCTTCCCCAATTGATAAAATCTTCCAGTCGTGTGGTGAATGCTACATTCTTCAAGTCCGCTTCGGTGCTTGAAACTGTAAGTGAGTGTTCTGACATAGAAAAAGTTTATCCTTCTTCCTTTAATGGCCTCGTACTTTCGTCCCATATTCTAAGTCAGTCAACCTTAAGATGGGAAGTTTTTTGGAAGTTTAGTTGCGGCGAGTCTTAGAGCCTGGAAGATAAGCGAGGGGGTCTTTGGGACGGCTTCGATCACGAACCTCAAAATGCAAGTGGGGACCAGTTGCTCGGCCAGTTTCACCTACCCGCCCAACGACTTGCCCTTTGGAGACAAATTGCCCTTTTCGTACATTAATTTTGGAAAGGTGGGCATAAACCGTTGCTAGTGTGTCGGGATGACGAACAATTACCATGTTTCCATAGCCTGAAATCCTATTACCGCTATAAATCACATGACCCGACCGTGCCGCTATCACCTGAGTACCCTTGGGGGCCGCAATATCAATTCCTTCGTGTTTTTCGCCCCTCCGCCTTCCAAATAGAGAACTCATTCGGCCCAACACGGGCCAGATAAATCGTGGATTAAGACTTGCGATATCTCTTCTTGAACCCCCATTCTTAGCAAATGCTGACGAGGGGTCCCACTCGGTAGTATTGTCTTCGTCTCTTTCATTCCACCCGGGAATCGTTTCGAAAGGGATATAGAGCTTGTCTCCGACGTGAATACCATTCTTATTCCCCACATTAGCTTTTTCCAGCTCTGCCAAAGCGACGCCATATCGGGCAGCAATTTTCTGCTTTGTCTCCCCTCGACGAACTTCGTGATAGCGTGGTTGTATCCCCGCACACCCCACAAGAAATCCCAATAGTAGGAAGAATATGTAATACACATATCCTGGGATCATGATAAAGGCCCCCTTAAGGTCACGGGTCTTAGCCGGTATGACTAATTGTTTTGGAAAAAGACGACCGAAATGCGGTTTAATTTTATCACAGAGCTCGGGAAAATTAACTCTTCAGGTCGCCTTGCAGGGTCGTATAAAATTGATTATGGGTACAATCAATATTGATGGGGGCTAAAGAGACGAAGGACTCTTCAATCGCATGGCAATCCGACAACGGATCCTCTTCAAACCCCTCGTAGGGTCCCCCAATCCAGTAATAATCTCTCCCCCTAGGATCGGTACGTTTAGTGACTTCATCTTTGTAGTACCGAATCCCTTGGCGAGCGACTTTCAGTCCCTTGATCTTTTCTGAATCCATGTTGGGAATATTGACATTAAGTAGAGAGTGAGATGGAAACGGCACGTTCAAAGTCGAATCAAGGACTTTTCGGGCCCATTCGGCAGCCATAGTAAAGCGCATCTTTTCACGAGGAGCCTTTGGAATGGTAAGCGACAAATCGACGAGCGAAAAAGCATAACTTCGAATGTTCATCAAAGCCCCTTCCCTCGCTGCTGCCACGGTTCCGGAGTAATAGAGATCAGTTCCCAGATTTGCTCCACGGTTGATACCGGATAAAATCACATCTGGACGCCCTTTAACAATCTCCCGAATCCCAAGATAAACACAATCTGCCGGAGTTCCCGAAGTGGAAAAATAATTATTTCCCAATTCATGAATCCGCAGAGGTTTGTGCAAAGTCAGACTGTGCCCCGCAGTACTTCTCTCTCGATGAGGAGCCACAACGAAAACTTCTCCTAGATCTTTGACTGCTTCAGCTAGAGCTCTAATTCCTGGAGAATCAATGCCGTCATCATTAGAGATTAATATTTTCATTTAGCTCCCTTGCCTAAGAGGTAATTTTCAATGAAGGGTTGGAGTTTTCCGTCGAGTACCGACAATACATCTCCCACTTCAAATTCGGTGCGATGATCTTTACACAGTCGATACGGAGCCAGAACATAGGAACGAATTTGACTTCCCCATGCGATATCCATTTTGGAGTCTTCTACCGCTTTCTTCTCTTGATTTCTTTTTTCCATCTCTCTTTCGAAGAGCCTAGCTTTTAGGATCTTCATCGCCATCGCCCGGTTTTGATGTTGGGAACGCTCATTTTGTGAAGAAACAACGATTCCAGAGGGGATGTGGGTCAAACGAACCGCGGAATCAGTTTTATTCACATGCTGTCCTCCAGCTCCACCAGCTCTGAAAGTATCAATTCTGAGATCCTTATCGAGAACTTCGATCTCTATGTCCTTCTCAATGTCCGGGTAAACGAATACTGAAGCAAAGGAAGTGTGTCGCCTTTTATTGGCATCAAAGGGGGAAATCCTCACTAATCGATGCACACCGTTTTCAGCTCCGAGAAGTCCGAAAGCATAAGACCCTTGCACTAAAAAAGTAACAGATTTTATACCGGCCTCTTCCCCTTGGAGCTGATCGATCAAACTCACTTTGAATCCCTGGTCCTCGGAATACCTTACATACATCCGCATAAGCATTTGCGCCCAGTCCTGAGCCTCGGTCCCACCTGCCCCAGCATTGATAGAAACAAAAGCATCGGCAAAATCATTGGGTCCCGAAAGCATTTGGGCCAGTTCCATGTCACGGATCTGTTTTTCGAGAGTTTGCACTTCGGTCGCAACTTCTTTTACATTTTCTTGGGAAGGTTCCAAATCAACGAGTTCGATTAAAGCTTGGGTATCCTCTAACTTTTGATGAGCCTGGTCGACTTTATTAACTGAGGATTGCAGAAGAGCCTTCTCTTTGAGAATGGCTTGAGCCCCTTTCTGGTCAAGCCAAAAGGACTCCTGAGCTTCTTGATTTTCAATTTCGGAAATTCTTAAACGTTTGGTCTCAACGTCAAAGTCTCCCCCTAAGCGTTTCAAATCGCTCGGCTAGAGACTTGGTATTTCGCTTTAACTCTTCAAAATTGTAATGTTCCATAAAAAGGTACCCACTTCCTTTTCAGTCTGAAAAGGAAGTGGGTACCTTTTATCATAGCCTGGGGATTAGAAGCAACGTCTACGGGCGCAGCATCGAGATACGGGTCGCGAGCAGCGTCGGGCACATCGTCGGCCACATCGCCTTCCTAGGATCGGGCGCCCCACAAAACCAGGGCCTCCAAAGCCCCCGATACTGAGACTCATGCCGAAGGAGCTATATCTCGGATAACCACCGTAATAGGGATATGGGTTGGGATAGGGATACTGGTAGGGACTTGGGTAAACTGGAGTTAAATTATTTGTGGCGCTATGTGTTCCTGAACTAATCGGTACCGCCTGAGTGACTCTACCGACCGGAACGAGAGTTTCCGCTTTAGCGCTTACCGAGCCAAAAAACACTAGTAAACAAAACAAAAATAATCCGTGCAACTTCATCTTCAACCTCAACCAACTTCATAACTTCAACATCAACTAATCTCACCCTAAAGATGAGCTGGAACCCCTTGAAAAGGGTTTATCCGAAAAGGATTCAGAGCAACAGATGTGCCATGGGAAATCCTATTTCATTTTATCTTAGCAACTCCTGAAGAGATCATAGTCTACCAAAAATCGTCACTCAGTTTGAATGTATTCTAGACGGGATACACTTAACTATTGGCGCGATATAGAATCTCAATCCCCTCGAGGGTAAGGTTCGGAAGAATCTTCGTCGAGGCTTTTAAATGCCGATGAATAAGAGGAGAAATTCCCCCGGTAAGAACAATTTCACATTTACTCACAAGCTCGTCCTGGATTCGCTTGAGTAATCCATCGATCGCATCACAATACCCAAAAAGGATTCCACTCTGAATGCAAGTCACAGTATTTTTCCCAATGACTAACTTCGGAAAATCGGTATCTACCAAAGGGAGAAGAGACGTCTTTCGACTTAAACCCTCAGTCCCCATATTGATGCCAGGAAGAATAATTCCTCCCTGATAAACTCTATCTGCCGTGATCACATCGAAAGTCGTAGCGGTTCCCAAATCGACCACAATGGCTGGAAGAGATAAATGCTCCACAGCATAAGCAGTATTAGCTAAACGATCGGCTCCCACTTCCGCGGGCGTCTCCACTCCCATTGAAAACAAACTCTTATTGGAATGGGACACAAAAAACGGATTTTTACCTAGATAGATTTCGCAAAAAGTTTTCAGATTGAAATTGCACGAAGGAACGACAGAACAGATCGCAACCCCTTCAAAATCCTTTAAAGAGATCCCAACGTTTTGAAGAAGCGGAAAAAGGAAACTCGCATATTCATCTACACTTCGAACGGCTTTCGTTTCCCCTCGCCAGTGGTGAAGAAGACTAGGTCCTTTAAAAACTCCGTAGGAGGTTTGGGTGTTCCCAATGTCTATGGCCAATAACATGTGATTTCTCCGGTCACATAACTCTTACGTTCACCGTGCCCCTGGGATAACACAAGGGCACCTCGTTCATCAATCCCCAGAAAGATTCCTTGAATTGATGTCCCTACAGTCTCTGTTTTCGAAGCTAATCCCGTCTCTCTAAGCTCAATTTTTTTGCCAATAAAAAGACACTCTTTTTCCCAAAGATTTTGGACAAAACCAAAACCTTTAGAAAGATACTCTTCATAGCCTCTAAAAAAAAGATCAAGAAACCTCTCAACCACGTCATCAATTTTGATAGCAGATAAGGTCGAAGTTCGCTTCATTGATGTCGCTTGAAAAGGACGATGTTCGAAGGGTTTCAGCGCTTCAAGGGGTGTATTCACATTCAACCCTACTCCCACAATCACTGAAAAATCTCCCCGTTCTCCCAAAACCTCACAAAGCACACCCCCCACTTTTTTACCGTTAAGTAGACAATCGTTGGGCCATTTGACCCCAACCCGATCCTCGGAAGGTACAAAACTCTTAACCGTTTGAGATAAAGTAACCCCTGCAAGTAATGAAAAGTCGGTTACCTGAACAAATTTGCTGGGTTTGAGAAGCAGGGAAAGATAAAGGCCGCCTACAGGGGAATGCCAGTGCCGGTCCCCCCGCCCCCGTCCAAAAGTTTGCTGGTCAGCAACAATCACAGTGCCCTCTGGAGCTCCGCTAAGAGCCTTTTCCTTTATATAAGAATGGGTCGAGGGAATCGTAGGTAATTTTTGAATGTGGGGTACAACTTTAAACAAACAACACCTTTTAGGAGGCCAGGCTCTCTTCTTGCTCCTTAAGGAGTTGGTCCAATCGCTCCTGCACTAGCCGCTCAACAATGGGGGGTAGAATTTCAGCCAGCGCTTTTTCGACCATGGGGTACAAATCTTGATTATGGAGTTTAGACTTAACCTCATGTTCCAAAGCTGATTTGTAGGCCATTGAATCCTGTGGAGTTAACAAAGAGCTTTCTTGTTCCATCATGTTGAGATCCTCCGATAGTTCCTGGGCCGGTAAAGGACTGGTTCCCCATAAATCTTCAGTATTTTCTTTGAGCTCGCCCGGCGCACGATGCGGAGCCCGCTCATTAGAGGGATTTCCCTCCCAGAGTTCGGCCGCAGTTCTGGGTAACGAACCCGCAAACGGCTCACCCCCTACTTTAGGTTTGAAGCCAACGACGGAAACTCGATTTGTTGTTCGTACCTCTTCTTCGGAAAAAGTCTGACGCACTAATTCTTCTTCATCTGAAAAAGCCCTGTTGAACGAGGTTTGCATTGTATCTTCAGAGAGTGAATGCTGGCGCTCTGCACTATTCAGCAAGTCCCCATTTAGAGAGTTCATTGGTTCCATTAAACTATCTACCAGCTCCTGAAGCGATTGCGGAGTAAATGGCTTCTTCAAAACCCCCACATAATGCTTGGCATCTTTTATCTCCTGCCCAGTAATTAAAACTACCGGGGGTACGGCACCCATTTTACCCATCCAAGACTCTAACTCTTTCGGAAAAGATTGCCAGGGAAGTCCCGACACATTTTCACTTAGAAGAATTAAATCAACAGGCATGTCGACTACCATCTTAACAACCTCTTGTCGGTTGCGAGCATACACAACTTGGTACATACCTTTATCTAAAGTGAGAGAAACCACTTTTTGAACGGTTAGGCTTTCATCTACTAAAAGGATTCTTTTTTTCATGGGTAAGAAAATTATATCAATTAAATTTTAAAACTAATAATGTGATTTTTGATGTTTTTGTTGAAATTTTTGTTTTTTTTTGAAACTTTGATCACCTTTCTATTTCACTCATATTATTAGACACTTGAACCTTTCCTAGAGCCCTCAATCAAAGCTTTTTAACTCGCCGCACATGAGAAATTATCACTTTTCTTCATTTTTTCCTTAATCTTCTTTCACAATCTGACGAAACAATTGGTGAGCACAGAAAATACTGTGTCTCAAGAATCAAGAAGGTTCATTCCCGGAACTGGA
>Ga0214923_10005909_pt1 | contig 13976 bp, 6 predicted proteins | sample LL1510_MetaG_FD_177993 | JGI IMG/M metagenome (GOLD analysis project Ga0214923, IMG submission 177993) | Freshwater microbial communities from Lake Lanier, Atlanta, Georgia, United States - LL-1510 | ecosystem: Environmental > Aquatic > Freshwater > Lake | place: USA: Georgia | collected 2015-10-15 | reverse complement strand
GGGAGTGAGCGGTGGGAAACACAGAGAGATCGGGAGTGAGCGGGGGGGAAACACAGAGAGATCGGGAGGACATATTTAAGAACAGTACTTTTGGATGAGCGCAAGAACTGTCTCAGGAACATCTTTGACGATATTTGTGAGATAACATCCATTTGGATTGGAAGAGTGATCAATCAGCACATTGTACATATAGATCAAATCGTCGACTTCTTGCTTGTCTTGCCACGGGAATTCCTCAGGATCCATTACAACATGTCTGATGATGATTTCCAACAAATAGTGGATATCAATGATGATTTGTCGATCAATCTCAGCAATGAAAAACATCAACCGAGTGCATGTTTCAAGAAAGAACTCTTCGGTAATGAATTCAGCTTTTCCTTTGTCAGTCATGTTGGAGACAATCCAGACACTGTCTTCCCAGTTAAGATGCTCGGTTTGTCGCAGTGCTCGGCAAACAACATCCAGCTTGTTTCGTTGTTCACTGCAAAGGTTCTGACAAGTCCACAAGACAGAATCAATGTACTCCACAAGATTGGACTGGAAATGATGATGCGCGTCATTGATGATTGACAATATAAGCTCCGAGACATCATCATCTCCAAAGTAAGTTTCTCCAGAGCTTTCGACGAACGCCAAAATCAAACTTGTCAACATTGCATTTGTGCGGGTCATTTGTTTTGATTGGGGTATCACTGCTTTGGTCAACTCTTTATAGAACTTGTTCAGTTCTCTGACAAAGATGAAGGTTCCATCAAAGTCAACATCAGCAAAACGCACGAATCCATTTTTGAAGTCAAAATGATCAGATTTAGCCGGGAGAAAGTACTCTACAGCAATTTCATGAAAAGGATGATTTGCCATCACTCGCAACCGGTCATCTCTGGTGAACAGAGGATCTTCACGAACACTGCAATCAAAGGTTTCAAGAAATTCGACTTCGGTTCGAGTGATGAGCGGTGTACGAATTGATTTGTTCTTTGTCCAATCCACATAGCTTTTCAGATCAGGAAGAAGTCCTTGAAGACGTCCCTTGAGCATGTACAGGAACACATGTGCTGTGTATCCAGCCGGGCTGAGAGTTCTGGGGATCGCAAAATGTCGATAGGGATGAAGCGCGGCAATAATACGCGGATCTTCACAGAAATCGATACGGAATCGAGTTCCAGTAGGAAGACTCATGTAGAGAAACTGACGCATATCAGCAGGAAGTAGATCAAAATAACCAAATTTGGAATGCATGGTTGAGAGTTGGGAGTTCATAATGCTAGTTCTGGATAGAGAGCAGTCTGAGGCATTTATATAGATTTATTCATTTTTATTGCCGCGAGATTTAGTGGGTAAAAAAGAAAGAAACACGCACAGAGAGATCAGGAGTGAGCGGGGACACAGAGAGATCGGGAGTGAGCGGGAGGGGACACAGAGAGATCAGGAGTGAGCGAGGGAGACACAGAGAGATCGGGAGTGAGTGGGGACACAGAGAGATCAGGAGTGAGCAGAATGCAGAAACATCAAGAACATTTCAGACATAATACTGATCAACAAGTCTTTGGATCAAACCTGATGCATCATCGTAAGTACCGAGTTGATCAAGAAGAGTTTTGTGCACTGATAGAACAGCTTGAACTTTCGTGGAACTTTGCCAAGGAAATCGATCAGAATGCTCAATAGTTACAAATGTAACTAGATTTTCGACATCTGATGGATGATTGAATTGACCAGTGGTAGCATCAACTTGGTACATCGATTGAATGCACCAATCACAGAACATTTTTTCTGTGACCATAGAAAATCCCAGTTCATGAGCTAGATTCATTCGTTGATGCAATCCAAGATATTTGGACCAAACAAAAGCCTCACGGACAACATTTGAGTTCGAAAATTCTGCTCTTGCTTCAGAAGCGATGATTGTGTTGTCACAAGTCCACAGAATATCAATAATACTAGAATGTGGATACATTCTAGCATAATCAACTTCGCCGAGGCTCTGCAACAACTTCTTGACTTCTTCATCAGAAACAGATGCTTGTTCTTTGTTCCCAATAAAGGTATAGACTAATGTCGCCAACATCGAATCAACATATTTCAATGATAACACTTCGCCAATCAATCCAAATGTTCTCAATTCCTTGTGGAACTTGTCAAGTGTTCTGATGAACACAAATCGCTCATCAAATTCGCAGCTTGAGAAATCACTGAATCCATTCCTGAAATCAAAGCTATAAGGATCAGCTGGAGCACAATACTCAAGAGCGATTTTATGAAAGGGATGGCGTTCGACTTCAAACATGAGTTGTTTTCTGCTTTCGATAGATGTTCCTGATCGCTGTGAGGTGATTCGATCGAGAAAGTTAACTTCAGCACTCGTGATGAGAATTGAAGCATTTTCTTCTTTTGGCAAATTGACATAGTTTTTCAAATCTGCCAAGAGTGGACGAAATCTACCTCTTGCGAGATACAAGAACACTCTTGCTTTGTATGCATCAGGAGTGAGCGATCTGGAGATGGTGAATTGCCGAGAGGGGTTAACTCTTCTGAGCATAGTTGTATCATCACGAAGATCAAGATCCAAGCGATGAATGTCAGATAATGAGCGATACATCATGTATCCGACATGCATATGCAATTCTGGCAAAGGCACAGCTTTTTTAAACTGATTTCCAAGATCTTTCATTCTGAATTCTTCAAAGACTGATTCAGTGACAGAGCTGACAATGGAGTCGGCTAATGAAAGCAATTTTTCATCAGTTTTGGGAACGGAGTTGACAACGAATTCGATGGGGGAGTTCATAATGCTGATTCTGGATAGAGGGCAGTCTGAGGTATTTATATAGGTCTATTCATTTTTATTGCCGCAAGATTTAGTGGGTAAAAAAGAAAGAAACACGCACAGAGAGATCGGAGAAATCGAGGTTAAGGGCGGGAGACACAGAAAGATCAGGGAGGACAGAAAGAGATCAGAAGTGAGCGGGGACACAGAGAGATCGGAAGGGGAAGAAGAAGTGTTTGACATTTACTCAAGGTCATGAGACATCTCAGAATCTTCGGAGTCATCAGAATCGTTAGAAGCGCCGGTGTTGTAGGCAGATTCACTGTAATTCATGTAGGCTTCGTGGATCTCTAGACCTCTTTTCAGAGCATCTATCTTCTCATGGCATTCGGGCAATGATGTGCTGAAGATGTACAGGATTTCATCAATGTTGCTGGTGTCGTAATGCAAGATCATTCCGTACTCAGTTCTGTTGAGTGATTTCAGTACATCAACAACTTCTTCGACTGAGAAATACTCATCGGCTCGATTCTTGATGAATGCGCAGACAAGGCTTGGGAGCAGACAATTGACATATCCGGCTAGCAAACGTTTTTCGATGAGGTGATAGTGCTCGAGGTCTTTGTGAAACTCATCCATTGCTCTGATGAATATGAATCGCTCGTCAAAACTGAGATTTGACAAAACATCATCCATATCCTCAAAGTCAATAGGGTAAGATCCAGTAGGCGCACAACACATCATAGCGATTGAGTGGAATGGATGAGTCTGGGACAAACTCACTCGACGCTTTCTCTCGTCGTCGGGGTCGCTGAACACAACTGTGTCCGAGGTCAGAAGAATCTCAATATCTTCTCGTCTGATGTGCGGATTCGGGACACCATTGAGTTCGCAGAGTTCAACATATTCAAACACATCGCGCATAATCATAGAGAATTTTCCTCTGATGAAATACAGAAATATGTATGCTTTGTAAACCTCTGGAGCGAGATCTCTCGGTATGAAAGAACGATGTTGTGGGGAAGTGTTTTGATCCATCTGATAATCAAAACACAAATCAAGCTCAAGTCGGTGAACCGGGTTTTTTGCATAATATGGTGCTTTGATTTGCTGATGAATATCCTGAGAAACAGAAGATCCACGCAACTTGGCAAAATGCATCATACTTGGATTGGATCCAAATGCTGGATTCTTTCGAGCGGAAAGGTTGATTCGGGTGGTCATGTTTGGAAGGCTGGTCGCAGAGCTGATTCTAAATAGAGGCGCAGGTGCGACATCTATATAGGTCTTTTCATTTTTATCTGTGCGATGCTTATTGTTGATATATAGCCTAACCCCGGGATTCTAGACCTCGCGTAACTTGGTTTAATTTTTGACAAAAAAAAGCAACTTAGTTTAATTTTTAACAAAAAAAGCGACTTAATATAAGCGCGATTTATTTAAGAAGATTTTGCCTAAACGACTGGGATTTAGTAACCGGGAGCAGATTGATCAGGGGCAGAAGGCGCGCTGTATCGTGACATAGAAGAGCGTTTGAATGCCTTATATAGCTTTATGACTAGATAAACGCAAACAACCCAGAAAACAAAAGCATATAGGGTAACTAGTCGCATGGCATTATCGGACAGATTGCGAACATCGCCGCATGGAAACAAGCAAGTATTATTGAGCATTTGATAGTAGATCTATAAAGCGAGTTAGAATACTCTTTGATTTATATTAATTGACAAAAAAATATATAATTATATTATTAGAAGAGTTCATTTATCAAGCACTGCGGGCATGATATAGTTGTTGACGCGGAGTCTGTATTTTCGTCAATATATCGTTCTAGGCATTTGGTATGTCCCACATACTGTTTACATATAGGACATATCCATATATGCATCAAAAGTAAATCATCAGGAATACCTTTGTCTTCACATATCATACATGGCGGCATAATACCCGGACTATTACCCGCGGATTCTATTATTTGTGCACAACGCGCGTTGAATACATTAACCATAATATTAGAGCGTAGTCGCGCTTGTTTGTGGTATTGCGCATCTACTGGCGATAGATCAGATAAAGAAAAGTTATATTCCGAATTTGATGTATTATAAATCGGCTTATATACTTGTATGAATCCAAATTGCTTAATCTTACTTACAGCGCGCCGCAATATCACGCGGTATGATTGAATACATAGTATATCAAATTGCAATGGGCCGTTATCAGGATATGTTGTATTATTGATATATGGATATAGTTCATCTATTTGTTCTGGAGTCTGTATATACATCAAAGCAATCATAGTTTCTATTTTTATAACAATATACGCGTGATTCCTCATTGTCATGTTTTTGTTACCTATCATCTCCATGAAGTATTTCTGCGCGATAACATCACACTCGCCTATATTAACATATATTTCATGATATATATCAAACAAGTATTTAGACATAGGTAATATTTCACAATCTTCTATATTAGACAGTCTAGGTATATTATATAATTTTACAGACTTATTAGTCTCGGTTTCATTGCCATCGGCACAAATCAAGAATTTGAGAGATAAATTATATTTCTTTATTATACTTTCTTCTGATTTGCCCGCGAAATTCTCTATATCTCCTATATACATACTGAACAATAATCCACGCAATCGCGAGCAATAAATAAGATGCATTGTTTCTATATACATATCGTGCTTATAGAATGGTATAATATACTGAGTTGGTATAGACGCGTTAGTTGAATATAATTTACATACCCTAGCATCGCCGCGGAGACATCTAATGTAATTATCTATAAATAAAACATCTTCTTTGATATTATCCGCGTATTGGTGTTTAAACGTGAATAACTGTTTATAAATAGTCAAATCAGGCATATCTGCTAATGTAGATATCTTAATAATTAATCTCAATATATTAAGCAACAGCTCTTGGGTATCATGTACACTAGGCCTACTTAAAGTTTCGCTATCAACAGATAACATAGTAAATATATATTCTGAGAAGTCGCGAAATAAATTGATACATATCATATTTGCTAGTTTGAAATATACAATACCTAGCGCGCCTTTAGTAACCGTGTATATATGCGAGGACTTAATATCAGCAGATCTTTCTTGTATAGCATTTACAATCTGTGGAACTACTTCATTTACGTTTGTTTTATTAAATATCATGTATTGAATTATATCATAATTAAATGACATTGAGTCGCGCTTTACATATTTGACATTTTTTATCTCCATAACTGGCGCGGGCAACATATTAACTAAATTAATGAATAAGTCTTTAAACTGCTCGCAGTAATTTGCGTCTACTTTAGTGCGCTTCAAGATATTATATACCGATAATACCGTTCTATAACACTTTTCATTATGTGCTTTAAGAGGATTAAGTGTATTGATGAACGTTTTGTACTGTATAAACCCATCAGAGTTACGCCGGATATGTCGCCGATAATCAATGCTATATATAAGAAATATATCAGACTGAACTCCCTTAGAAGTAGTATTCGCGGACATTGTTGTACTATTACTATTATATATAACAGGAGTAACAGTATCTGCGGTTTCTGCTGTGATTTTATTAGTACTGACTGTATTTGATCTAAATATAGCAACTTTTATCGCCATCAATCTGACAAATTCGGACATGTATTTTGGGAGTTTATCTCTTACCGCGACTATATTTCTTATCAATGTTTCGGCGCAGGTTATAGATGGATATATTTCATTATCAGACGTAAAGTATAAATAGAAGTAAACCCCGAGTTTATACAACAAAGAATCAGTATCAAATACTTCTTTTTTGATCTCGGCGACCGGGCTTATATTTAAAGCATGTAATGACTGAAAGTACACATACATAAATATATATCTATTGATAGTATTACAATTAATGAGTTCATCTTTATTAGGTGATTCATAATTTACTGGAGATACATTCAGAGTGATTAGCTCTAGTATCTTTATTAAATTATATGATTCGGAGAAAGTGATATATTGCGTTAGAAATATACTAAAGTCATATTCTGATAAATTACTATAATAGACATGCGGTGTGTTGGGATCATCTAATGCCATAACGATATCATTTATATGATTATATAATTGTATATACCATTTATTTGTAGGAAACGCGCTATAATCAATCAATGGTACTACCATCTGCCTATTGCACTTATAACGCTGGTTAGCTGATAAAATAGTATATACTTCGGTAGTATCTGAATTTGCTGCTTTATCCATATTTGCGCGATTAAAATGTTTCTTGGGAGGTATATATCGCTAGATTTAACTTGCGTTATTAATTGATCTTGATTTAATTCAATTTTAGTGATAATATAGAGATAAAAAAAGATAATAGATAATATAGTTAAGTTCTTTGCTCTATGTTGAACAAATCAGATGTACGAGCGTGTATATATAGACTGCGCGCAAAAACTATGGTCAGAATAAACAATTGTTACATTCTATAGGCTCAGTTCCTTCGTTATTAGTACAAATACAGTATATATGACTAACGCATTTATTGCAGGTTTTACATACCCATATCGCGCTAGGGCAGTATTCAAGCATATTGCAATACTCGCATTCATAATAAGGTAGTACACCAATTCGCTTAAAGCCGTATTTGTCAAATATAGCATATAGTTCTGGCGGGATCATAAATGTATCCATTTTATCACGAAGGTTGCATATATCAGGATATTTAGCAAGTATATCAATATATTCATAATTCTTTGACATACGCATAAATCGGAGTATGATTTTAGTGGTTAATTCTGTATACTGATTTATTAAGTCATATTCATTAATGAACTGTTTGATATCTTTATAAGTTCCAGGACTATATATATGTATATGATTCAGAGCTTGGACTCTATTTAGCTTTACTAATCTATCAAGCTTAGCTATGATTATATTAGTGTATACTAGCATAAAGTTTGCAAGTTTTCTTTGGCTCATATTATTTGTCTGTTTGCTCAACAAATAAAGATATACCAGATATAATGCTTTATTTGCCAATCTTGCTCTTAATAGTAACCGCGGGACTACTATTCCATTATCTAGCTTCATATAAGTCTCTCCAATCAAATCAGATAATTCGTACTGCATAACATAAGGATCTTCTGTGCCATACTTGTTAATTATCTCTACATATGTGTCGGCGATAACTAAGGTAGTAGAGTTTTCTAATATATAATAAAAGTGTTCTTCTAATAAAGGTAATGATGGTATCATCAGTCTAAAAATTGGCTCAAATTCAAAGATCATACATCCTTTATGTATCATAAGCTCGATTGTAGTGTTTAAATTTTCTATAGCCTCTAATTTAGTATTTCTATTGATGAATCGCATAAAGTGATGTACTTTCATCCGGCCGACTATATAAGCTAATATCTCAACATTCTGCGGTAAGATCTTCTCAACAACAAATGATGTATAATTCTTACCAAGTATACCCGCGGGTTGATTTAGTGCGAATTTGTTCAAATAATTCTGTCCGAGAGATTGTAGCGCGGTTATATTGAGAAGCCGCGTGTTAATCAAATGATTGATCTTATCTAAGCTACTTTGAGTGTAGCAGTATTGCTTATATATCTTTGCGATTTGATATATTATATTTACTTCATATTCGTCTCTTTTATATCTTTCAAAATTTCGGGGGCGAACAGAATCAGTAAATAAGACATCGGTATAACGCGCGACATGTTCAAGCATATCACTATACTTGACTAACTCGCGATCTTGTTTATGTGGTTCGAATAAGCATAATAACATAGAAGTCCCGCCGGACAATTCTTCGCGCGGTACAGTGTTTGGATCAGAATAATATTCCCGGTAGTTGTCTATGCAGCGTATTATACTATCAAACGGATTAATGCGCTCTCCAGTATAATGATCTTTCATACCGTAGAGATTGCTTATAAACTTCTTGATAGATGCATTACCTGTTGTGGGATAAGGCATAACAAGAATTGAGGTAATAACTGCATTGAGCCGAATTGTAATATAATTAACAAAGTCTATCTCATACATATGAATCGGGTTATAATACTGATCTATGTACTGGAACGAAAGAAAATCAACAACTATTATTTTCTTATATAACTCGCGCTTAAGGTAGTATATCTTATATATCGTTGATTTAATATCTCTCTCTTCGGGGCTATCGTCTAACAGGTATTCGATATTCTTCAGCTGCTTAAGATAGTGTTCGGAGTATCTTAACATATCTTCAATAATAGCAGAAGTTACGCCGATTAATAGAAAAGCACATTCAGATATAATGATCGAATTAATTTCACCCGCGTACTCATCGTATAAGTCACTCACCTTTGATAAGCTACTATCTAGCATATATAACTTGATTAAGAACTCGGCGTTAATATCGCCCGACTCAATAGCCCGCGACATCATTTCTACAGTATTTAATTGACCAACAGACTTAATTGCAATAGTCAAATCATAAAGAGCAGTTGCGCGGGATAATACGAGTTTCAGCATATTATTGATATTGACATATGATGACGGCCGAAATTGATTAGACGCGATTACGACTAACTCAGGCACATTTTTGACTATATTCCAAATCAAAGTTGTTTTATGTAACTCGGCGAGATCTGGTGATAATTCTGCGCCGGATATCGACAACTCAAACCGCGCGTTTGCATATTTAGGATCTGCCGAAAATATACTATCAATAACGTTAGAATGTATATTATATAATAATTGATGATAATCGTCATACTCTGAATTAGTCACCTTATCACGAACAAGTTCATCACAAGTATACGAATGATCTATTGTCGATGCCGAAGTTGCGATTATATTTGATTTAGTCGCAGTAAGTACAGTAGGCACAGTAGGCGCAGTAAGCACAGTAGGCGCAGTAAGTGCAGTAGGTGCGGCTGAAGTCGGGGTTGGAGTCGAATTTGACTTCATCAAAGTAAATTTTGTAGTTGATAGATCCGCGGCCGGCTGTGCCGATATATTAACAGAAGAGGGCTTTATATCACTAGGCTCAACTTTAACAAGATCTATCTTTCCTGATATACAGAGCTTACTAATCGCGCCTAATGTAGATTGGTCACATTTCTTACCATTGGTAAAATCTGATATTCTATTGATATCTCTCTTGGATAATTTAGAAGTATCTACCTTATATTTGACATCATCCATAGTAATAACCGCGTCTCCTAATTGAGTTAACATTGATAGTTAATGCATATAGTATTAACTTAATTCAATTTTTTGCTATTTAAAAATAAGATCAGTCAAAAAAAAGATAGAGTAGGGAGGCGGCAAGTTAATCAAACAACTGATCTGTACAAGAATGTCCGCGTAGATTTGCTCGAATAATATGAGTACTCATACATGTTAGATGACCAACGTGTTTATCACATTTTTTGCAAATCCACAACATAGTAGGGAGCGAATCATACACACTACAAAAGTCACAACTGATATAAGCTATATCTCTCGCGTGAGGAGATCTGTGGGTGAAATACTTTCTATATCTATGCGAATTAGTTGAGAAGTTTTCACTTATAGTATTAATAGGAAATATATCTATAGATTGCAAATAAGCAGTATCCTTGGATATATTTAATATATCATCTATATCTCTACTTTGTCTAGTGATTCCCATCTTATTATGTACTACTGGTAATAATATAGCAGACGATATCGTATCAACAGACTGTATATAATTTGCATAGTATGCGTTATCAATACAGTGTTCATATACCGGAACAAACTCACTAGGTCTACTGTTTTTGATCCAATAATCAAATAGGTATTTATATCGCCCGCTTATTATATCATTATATCTGTCTATATAGTATTCGCTATCGCCAGCTCTATAACAGCAATTTGATAATCCCATTAAGTTAACAAATATATAAGGTAATAAAATGCCGTTTCCTTCTCTTATCAGGAATTCATATAATTTGACAATATATGGAAATACACCTAGCCAAATATTCTCTACTAGAGTTTTTAACACACTAGACCTAATATCGCGCGGTATAATGTCATACATTTTAATTACATATGGCAATGACACAAAGTCGGGACTCATATCATTAAAACAGCTCATACATATCTTTGACAAATTAACAAAAGTTGCGGGTTTAAATCCATCACTATGATTATATATGTAATTAGTAATCACGGCAATATAGCTAACATACATTATCTTGTTAATGCACATGCTATATATCTTTTCGCAGGATTCTTGAGTAGTCATATCACGATGAAGACCATATAAAGATATCTGTTCAAGTGTAAACATGATATATTGTTTATCAAGGTTAAAGTGCGACTTAACCGCGGATATTACTTTGTTAAATAGCTCTACAGTTTTATCATTAGTTAATTTATCAGAGTTAACATCTATTAGTCTGAGTATATTAAACGCGCGACATATGTTACTATATTGCTCGATATATCTGCAAATAGTAAATAATGTACATAACTCATAATAGTTATTATTTCTAGTTTCTGCTGAAGTAGTCGCACCAACAGTATAAAAAGAATCAATTATTCTATAAATAGCGAGCATCACTATATGCAGCTTTCGGCGCGACTCATGTGTTGACATATTACGCGGTTTCTTGTAATGAGCATCTACTTCAGCAGGAGCAATAGAGAAGAGTATTGCATAGAAATTTATTGCCGAGTCTTCTTCAAAGGTCGCGCGTCTTTTACTGCCTTTAGGACAATCAAGACATATACGCTGACGAACACTACAGCAACTAGACAGATAGATCCTAAGTTGTCCGGCAATCTCAAAGTCGGCGATATAGTTCTTAAGCCGTGTAGGAGTATTTGATGTTATCTTAGTATACGGTTTCAAATAAGAAAGTATAGTAGAAACAGGAGTCCTTAAGAAATTGTAATCAGTCACATAATTGTAATAGAGCAAATCATAATATATGAATACTCTAAGCGCGGGACACTTTACTGTATTATAATATTGTATATAAGTCGCGGCAATGCTGTAATTATGTAGTTTATTATACACAATATCAATAACAGCGCGCGCATCATCATATATATCAATATAGTGCTTGATATAATCTATCTGCTTTGACATGTCTCTGTAGTTTGTAGTCACATAGTTGATAAGTAAATCATGAATCGCGTTATAGAGATCTGATTCAGATATACCAATATATGTTGAATATGCATCTACTTCGGCAGATTGCGCAGATTGTGCAGATTGCGCAGATTGCGCAGATTGTGCAGAGTGCGCAGATTGCGCAGATTGCGCAGAGTGCTGCTCTGTATTTAAAGTACCAAGCATTTCAATATATGTTGATATACTATCCGCGATTAATTTAGCATCTTTCTTATTATCAGATTGTTCAATACTTGGACTATACATTACAGAGTTACTATGTCGCTCAAATTTTGATAACATAGCGCTATTCAAGATAGTTAGATTAATTTCATTTTTTTACAATTTATGAGCTAAGTTAACCATTATATATTACTAATAGATACTACAGCGCACATTTAGTTGATGTCTAAAAAAAACAGACAAACATATAAGTCAGATTCCACAGAAGTACAGAGCGGAATCAGGCAAACTAGCTGCATCAATAGTACACAAGGCACTAAATGATCAGTTTCGCTTTGCAGGGACAGACACACAGAGACAGACACATAGTGACAGACACAGACACACAGTGACAGACACAGACACACAGTGACAGACACAGACACACAGTGACAGACACAGACACACAGTGACAGACACAGACACACAGTGACAGACACAGAGGGACAGACATGGATCACAGAATGGGGACAGATGAAGTAATGGATTACTCCTTATCATCAAGATCTTCCATAGCGGCAGAAGCATCTTGAGCGGGAGCAGGAGCATCAAAAGTAGCAGAATTACTTGCGTTGCTACTTTTTTTCTTCTCATTTTCCAGAGCAGCATTCGCTTGTTGAAGTAATGCCAAAAGATCATTGATTTTTGCATAGGCCTCACCAAGTTCATGATCAGACATCTGAGAATCTCGGTCGGGTGACGGACTCTCAAGCTGCGAGAAAAGTGTTCTCTGCTGCTGAAAATCTGAGATCAACTCATTGAGCTTGTTCTGCTTATCGATAAGAATTGCTTCTTTGTCAACAAACATTTTCCACTCAAAGTTGAACTTTGCTTCCTTCTCAGCAAACCGTCTTTGTTCTTTAAACAAGTCATTCTCTCGGTTGATGCAATGCTGCTTCCTGGTTGCGAGTTCAATCAATTGCTTTTTGACCTCAGCTTTTTGGACTTCAACTTCTCTGCCACCTGCATTGACTTTGTCAATAAGAGCATACAGATCGGCGCGGTTCTTGTTGAATTGACCAATGTCATGCGCAAGGGTTAATTTCTCGTGATTCACTTTCGCAACCATCTCGTTAAAAGATGCACGGTCATTCGCGAGAGCTTCTGCCGCAATATTGATCTCAAACTCTCTTGCTTCAAGAGTATCAGTCATATCTTCCAGCATCAATGATCGTTTATCAAGAACATCTTGTTTTTGCAACTGAATTTGCATACAGTTGTTAATAAGAACAGCATTGTCAAGAGCTTTGTAGGCTTCTCCAAGCTTCTTGATAAGCGATTCGATGTCTTTTGCTTGTTCATCAATCTTGGCAGCAATGGTTGACTTCTCACGAGCAAAATCAACTTTCGCCTGACCAAAATCCACTTTCGCTTGACCAAACTCAGCTTGTTTCTGAGCAAACTCAGCTTGTTTCTGATCAAACTCAGCTTGTTTCTGAGCAAACTCAGCTTGTTTCTGATCAAACTCAGCTTGTTTCTGATCAAACTCAGCTTGTTTCTGAGCAAACTCAGCTTTCTCCTGATCAAACTTGGCTTTCTCTTGCTTGAGTGCATTTTCACGAGCGCATACCTTGAGGTATCGGCTACCAATATCCGCATTTTGCTTCTGGAGATCTTTGGCAAGTCGAGTGTACTTTTTGCTGCGTTCGATACCCATGATAGCATTCTTGCGGGTCCAAGGGTATTTTGCACGCTCATTCTGGCGAATTTCTTCGAGGGATTGTTTGATAAGGGAAGTTGACATGGTTGGGCGCTTGAGTATCGGATTTGTTGAAATCGGAGTCTTCACCCACTGTATAAGGAAATTCAATTTTATTTGAGTGATATCAAAAAAAAAAAAAAAAGAAAACCTCTGGATA
>Ga0214923_10005908_pt1 | contig 13977 bp, 8 predicted proteins | sample LL1510_MetaG_FD_177993 | JGI IMG/M metagenome (GOLD analysis project Ga0214923, IMG submission 177993) | Freshwater microbial communities from Lake Lanier, Atlanta, Georgia, United States - LL-1510 | ecosystem: Environmental > Aquatic > Freshwater > Lake | place: USA: Georgia | collected 2015-10-15 | reverse complement strand
ACAGGAGACGAACGAATCTGGTTTGGCGCCTCAAAATTCGGATCCAATCTTCGATAGGCGTTAACGCTTGAGTTCATAATGAGACAGATATCGTTGGCATTATTAAGTAGCCGATCGATAAAATCCCAAGCCGAATTCGAGAGGCCATCCTCTCCCTTTGGATCATAAAATACATTCTTGCCGTTTTGTGACAACGAGAGATTGGTGTGCATTCCGCTCCCATTTATCCCGGCTATCGGCTTCGGTAGAAACGAAGCTGTCAGATTGTTATTAGCGGCTATCTGCCGAGCCGTCAATTTATACAGCTGAACCTGATCCGCGGCTAACAGCGCATCACAATAGGTGTAGTTGAGCTCAAATTGAGATGGAGCAACCTCCGGATGATCCTTCTCGTTTTCAAAAGCCATGGCACGCTGAGCCTCGGCCAGAGAGTCGATGAACAATTTAAGAGGATCTCGTGGCAGAGAATTGTAGTATCCACTGCTAGAAACCAACTTAAATCCGCTGAGCTCATTAAAATTCTGCTCCGCATCTCGCCCCTCGAAAAGAAAACCCTCACACTCTACGGCAATGTTGGCAGTGATACCCTTTGTTGTGTACAGATCGTCGCAGAAAGCCTTTAGACGGCCACGCATATCCGACATATAGCCACGGCCATCACGGTCTTTGATCAGGGCGAACACCATCACCTTCCCTGGTCCAAAGACATCGCTCGGAAGCCAGCGAAACGATCCCCAATCAACTTCGAGGCGAAGATCTGACTCCTTTACTACCGAAAACCCCCGAATAGACGAGCCATCGAAGGTCAGATTGTCATAGGACTTCACCAAGAATTTCTTGTCGTAATCGAGCATGTGGAAGCGCCCCTCAATGTCCGTAAAACAGACAGTGACGGCTTTTATGCGCTTCTCCTCATTTAAATATCTAAGGTAGTGTTCACGCAGTTCGGCGTCAGATGTTCTGCGGGCCACCTTCTCTTTCGCCTCGAGATTAAGCTCCTCAAGCTCGTCGTATGGGATTTCCAGGAAGTTTCGTAAGATAGCAGTCATATGGCCTCTAAGTTAAAAAACACAAAACGGGACCTTAATTAGCATTATTTTAGTCTAATTAACCAGAGGATTATGCTTACTAACAATGTTTTAGTTATATCGGGCAGGTAAGCACCATCGCCTGGGACACGAGCGAGGCAGTGAAAAAATCGTCGAGTTAAGCATCTGGACAGTATAGCCAAACCGAAGCAGAGAGGAGGAATGACTCTGGGGGAACTTATCCGCCGAAATACCCCCAAGCACCCTTTCACCGCCGTGCTAGGAGCCTTTCCCCAGAGCCGCTTCAATAGCAGACACGAGAAGAGGGCTCTCGGGCGCTACACTTGATTTGAAGCGCTGCACAACAGCTCCATCTCGGCCTACAAGAAACTTCTCAAAGTTCCAGCCCACCTCTCCTCCTCCGGTGGCACGCGTTAAGAAGTCATAGAGGGGAGCCTTGGAGCTCCCCGACACACTGATCTTAGAGAACATCGGAAAGGTAACTCCGTACGTATTTGAGCAGAAATGCTGTATCTCCTGGTTGGAACCAGGCTCCTGTTGACCGAAATCGTTAGAGGGAAACCCCAATATTTCCAAACCGCGATCCCGATAACGCTGATAGAGAACCTGTAGTCCAGAATATTGACTCGTGTAACCACAACGCGACGCGACATTTACCACAAGGGCGACCTTGCCTCGGAAAGAGGAAAGAGGTTTTACAGTGCCATCAATTAATACAGGTTCGAAATCATATAAGGACTCTGCCATAGCTCCACCAATTACACTAAAACTAAAAAGCAAACTCGCTGCGACCAGGCGGATATAATTACTCATTGCGATCCTATTTTTCACTCAAAGAAACCGATTCCATCTCAGATGAAGTCTGCTCATCAATAAAAATCAACTTGTTAATCTCGGTCAGATGATTGTTTTTTGCCGCTGTGCGTAGCGAACCAAAAAATTTCTCCTTTGCGAAAGGCGGCATCTGATTCATTGGAAAGCTTCTGAAAACAAGTTGGAGCGTCCCATCTTGCGCCTGCTCGTGTCGAATAAACTTAGGTCCGGCCACAGGATTCTGCTTAATTGCCGCGATAAATCCGGTAATTCCGCCGGCTGCCCCATCGAGCGCTTGAGACACTCCAGCGGTGACCCCGCGCTGAGGTGAATCGCTTGCCACAGGAGCGCCTTCTGATGCTTGGAGAGAGGAAACGAAAGCGGAGAACCTTGCTCGCGCCTCATCAGAGGGCGCCAACGAGAGGGCCGTAGAACCAACCTCTTTGGCCTTAGGCACGTCACCCCGTTGCGCGTAGGTGATAGCCAAGTACGCCATCGCTGGAAAATTTCGTGGATCCGCCTTGAGCACCGTATTTAGCTCCGATATCGATTGATCATAACGACCTAGAAATGTCAGGGTGCTCGCATAGCGAGCTCGTGCCCCCAAGTCGTCGCCCTCTATCTTCAAATATCGCTCATAAAAATCGAGGGCTTTTGTGAATGCGCGCTGATCGAATGACACATCTGCCATCATAACCAGTGCTGTTGGATCCTGGGGCTCCTGCCGCAGGATTCTTCCAAATACATCGATCGCTTCAAATACGAGAGCGGGAGCTGCACTTGGGTTATTTCTTAGTTTGTCGCCCAAGATGCCTGCGAATATGCGAAGCTTCGTTAGATCTTCCGGACTCTTTTCGAGCTCTTTTCGCATCGCGACGATCTGTGGATCATTCACCTCTTGCGCGATCGAATTGCCCTGCTCCTCACTGCCTTGAGTAACTTTCGGCGGGACCCGGTTGCCTCGGACGATCGTCTGAAGTCCAAAAGTGAGCGCGAAAAGCCCAAGGGTCGCGGTAGCCACAGCTGCATACCAACTAGAAGATCGCCCTACGGAGATCCGCTTGCCGCATGCGGGACAAAACTGCATCGCCGCGCCCAGAGATCCACCGCATTTACCACACGCTGTTATAGCTTTTTCCATCCATCGCTCCTCGCTTAAATCGCTTAACATGTTCAATCATTTAGCCTGAAAGATCCAGCCTACGCGCGCTTGTGTAGCAGGTGAAGACACTGCGCTTAGACTCACTTAGCATAATATTCCAAGCACTTAGGCAATTTCAAAGACCACTTGCGGTTGCGCCATAACGATCGATGTTTTGATGGTCCTATTTTCCTGTGATACCGACGAGCACGATCTCGCTATCGAACATGGTTTAGCTAGCATCCCCTACCATTCACAACGCATCAGTTAGTTGTAGGCACCAAGATAGGGTGATAACTGTACGATTATTGGGCAAATTCCAGGATCATTGTGACTGCACATTCTTCTCCCGCTTCCGCTCGAACCCCCCGCAATCGAGAGCCTCTCAGCATCTCACTTGTAATCCCCTGCTATAATGAAGAGGAAGTTCTTCCAGAGCTTCGTCGACGACTTCGGGAGCTAGTGGCCCAATACGCCTGTCCTGTTGAAGTTGTACTTGTCGATGATGGCAGCAAAGACAACACCTGGTCGATGCTTTCGCAGTACTCACGTGAGGACGCTTTTATAAAGGCTGTTCGCCTTGCGCGAAACTTCGGCCATCAAACAGCTATTACCTGTGGACTCGATCAGACCCGTGGAGAGGTTGTGGTCATACTAGACGCTGACCTTCAAGATCCTCCAGAGTTGATCCCAGACATGATAAAGGATTGGAGCGATGGATTTGATGTGGTTTATGGCCAGAGAAAGCTGCGTCACGGAGAATCTTTTGCGAAGAAATTTTTTGCTTTTGCTTTTTACAGGACTTTTGAGAAAATAGCCGGACTCAGAGTGCCTCGTGATACCGGGGACTTCCGTCTCATGGATCGTCGCGCCGTAAATGCTCTGCAATCTTTACGAGAGCGACACCGTTTCGTGCGCGGGATGGTTTCGTGGATTGGATACCATCAGAAGGCTCTTCTGTATGATCGACCCGAACGCTTCGCTGGGACTACAAAGTATCCATTTCGTAAATCTCTCTTCCTAGCAATCGACGCGATTACGTCATTCACCTACGCGCCGCTCAGAGTCGCATCATATCTTGGAATTGCAACCTCGGCCTTGGCTTTTTTGTATATCCTCGTGGTAATCGCCCTGAAATTCCTAGGGATAAGCTTTTCAGGTTACACCTCATTGATGGCGTCAATTCTTCTGCTCGGAGGCGTGCAGCTCACCGTATTGGGAATTCTTGGCGAATACGTCGGTCGTATCTTCGAACAGGGACAACAGCGCCCACTGTATTTGATCGACACAATTCAAGGTGAGCCCCTATCCGTCGAGCAGAATTCATCGTGCAAAGCGTGCGGACATTAAACTCGGGACATTAATCACAGTTTTGGGAAGATTCATATGACATCATGCGCAAACTCACAGAGGGAAGTGATTATCATCGGTGCTGGATACACAGGACTTGCCGCGGCGTTTGACCTTAGCCAAGCTGGTTGCAAGGTGATGCTCTATGAGAGTGACTCAGATATCGGAGGATTAGCTGGCACGTTTGAGATCAATCAGGGGATCCGGATCGAAAAGTTTTATCACCATTGGTTCACCTCAGATGTTGATGTCTTGGATCTAATTGATGAGCTTGGCCTTGGCCACCTGAAAAGGTATGTCTCGTCAAACACCGGACTTTACTATGCCAACTCGATTTTTAGACTTGCAAGCCCGCTTGATCTTCTAACTTTCTCCGCTCTGCCATTCATAGATCGCATGCGCACCGGCCTCATGGCGCTCATTGCGAGACGTATAAACGATTGGAGGCCCCTTGAGCACGTTTCTGCTGAGGAGTGGTTGGTTCGGCACGGCGGACGAAATGGCTATGAGAAGATCTGGAAACCTCTCATGCAGGGTAAATTTGGTGTCGAGGCTACAAATGTTTCCGCCGTTTGGATGTGGAACAAGCTCAAGCTGCGAGGTTCAAGTCGAAACAAGAAAGGTGGCGAGAGTTTGGTGTACTTCGGTGGAGGTTTTGGTGCCCTAACTGATGGGATCCGGAAGTCGCTGACGGACCGTGGAGTAACCATAAAACTAAATACGCCGGTACGCTCAGTGCTGGTGGAAAACGGCAAGGCAGTCGGCGTAGAAACCGAAAATGGTGTTCACCGCGCTGACGCGGTGCTTGCGACTATTCCTTTGCCTCAATTTCTTAGCATGACTCCGAGCCTCCCAAGCGACTTTCGGCGCTCATGCGAGCAGATTCGTTTTCTCGGTAACAGTTGTCTCGTATTGCGACTGAATCGCTCACTCTCAAGCACCTACTGGTTGAATGTTGCCGATCCTACCTTTCCATTTGTCGGTATCATCGAGCACACCAACCTTGATCCGAAGGAAAACTACGGCGGGGACCACGTTGTGTACCTCTCGAAGTACTTGCCGACAACGGAACCTCTCTTTTCATTTACTCCGGACGAAATGCTCGATTACTGCATACCTTTTATTCAGCGAATCTTTCCGGAATTCGATCGTTCCTGGATTCTTTCGCACCACGTATGGAAAGCCCGTTACAGCCAGCCGGTGATTACAAAAGAATACTCATCTAATATCCCTCCCCTGAGAACTCCTGTAGATGATCTATGGCTCTGCACTATGGCTCAGATCTATCCTGAGGATCGTGGCACTAATTATGCCGTTCGATACGGCCGTCGAGTCGCAAGGGAGATACTCGATAGCTTTCGAAACACAAAGTCATGCGGATGCGACGAGCCTCAAAATCTACTCGTCGGTAATCGAATCGCTGGAGCGTAGGTATATGGGAAAAAACTCACACAACAACAATAAAGCTGCGTGCGAGACACATCAGGAATCCTCGAGCTATCGTGCGCAGGGTCATGCTGAGTCGAGCGGAAACGATTGGTCTCGGTATTTTTCCCCAAAGGAATGGATCCTCTATGGTGGCATTGTACTTCTTGGACTGATTCTCCGCTGGACGCTCCTTGATATGCGTCCGTACCATCACGATGAATCGTTGCATGGTATGTACGGTCGATACTTCTATGATTTCCCGAATTCAAACTTTTACAAGTACGATCCGATGTTGCATGGGCCAATGCTGTACAACTGCATGCGATTTATCTACGCGATGTTTGGCGATTCATTGTTGGCTGCACGGACCCCTGTCTGCATCATGGGATCCCTTTTCATGTTCGTTCCGTTGCTGTACCGAGCATATCTTAAGCCGGCTACGACGCTCCTCGTAACCGGGACGATTGCCCTTTCTCCTACGATGATTTACTGGTCTCGCTTCTTACGCGAAGATTATTGGGTTATCTCGGGTATGCTTTTCACCTTTTTCGGGTTCACTATCGCTCGAGCGTCATGGCGCCCATTGTTCGTATTGCTAGGATTAACAATCCAGTGGTGCACAAAGGAAAACGTATTTGTGAGTATTGCGATCCTTTGCGGATATCTAGCTTTCGAAATGGCATTCCAATTAGCGATAAAAAACTCGCGTGATACTCTTATCAAGCGAATCTATAGTTTTATCGTGAATAATTTCTCACAGGTAATGCTAGCCGTGCTCGTAAGCAGCCTCGTTTACGCATGGTTCTATGGCGCTGGATTTCGTTATTCCCAAGGTATAGTGGATGGCCTTGGAGGTAAAGCCATTGATTACTGGGGCAAGCATCACTCCATGGAGCGAATCAAGGGTCCATTTAATTTTCATATCTACGTCTGGGCTTGGTATGATCTCCCGATATTTTTCGCGTTCCTGACGCATCTTGTTTTATTCTACCGACGAGCTCTGCAGCCGATTCAATTGTGTGCGGGTCTTGTGCTCATGGCAATAATTCTATCATGCGCGCTCACTGATGGCGCGAAGATCGAACAGAGTAGTGTCTGGGCATTTTTCAAGCTCAAAAACAAGATCGACATCGTGGGCTTATTCATACTTCTAATCCACGCGCCTCTTGTAACGATCCAACACTTGATGCGCGGCGAACGAGTATTAGCAGCGGCCGGTTACTTTTTTACCGCAACTTTTTTTGCCTATAGCTACCTTGGCGAAAAGGTGCCATGGCTCTCCATGTATCCGCTTATTTTTTCGCTACCCTATCTCTCGCTCTTCTTTCAGGATTACTTCGAACGCTATCCGCTCAACTACAAACGATTCCCCGTTTCGGATGCTTTCATGTGGGCAGGTGTTATTTCGTTAGTTTTAGGCCTCACATTCTCCATCGAACAAGGGCTTTCAACGAATTGGGATTTAAAGTCAGCCCTTGAACTGGAGAATCGATTCTTCCTCGTAGGGGGAATCCTCCTCGTTGGTATTGCATGGATTGCTAAATTAGAGGCGGCCAACCAGCCAGGGGCCCCCTGTTTTCTTGGAATGATGCACCTTGGCAGATGGGCGACGACGATTGTAGCGCTTTTTAGTATCCGCGCCGCTATACAAACCAACTACCTGTACGCGGGTAAGGAGACGGAATATTTGAGCCAGGTTCACACCACATACGAGCTCGCTGAATACGCCAAGAATATTATCGACGAGGCGCTCTATGAAAGACATGGGTTTAAGCCACGAGTCTATGCCACGGGCGAATCAACATGGCCATTAACGTGGTACTTTCGATTAATTCCCAACGAGTACCGCTTTTCTCTAAAGAACCCGGAGGAGATTAAGGAGTTTCCATATATCTTCATTTCATGGAAGGAGAAGCACGAACCCTCTGAAATACCGGAGGGCTATATTGTGAAGAAGGTGAATTTGCGCGGTTGGTGGGTACCCGATTTTAATCAAGTATCGTTCAAGAAGTTCCTGCGATACTCTGTCAATCACTACCCGTGGAGTCCATCTGGATTCTCATACGCCACGATGCTCATCGCCAAGGATATGGAGCGATTTAGAAAGTAGTCGCCGCCTATCATTCGGCTAAGGAGTCAGCTCCCCCGATAATAGGCTTAACCTATCCCGAAAATTGCACCAAGGTGCCATGGCCGGGGAAGCAATTGCATGGAGACACTTGCAAATTCCGAAGCGCGGTTTAGGAACTTGGACGACCTTGAGGCTATGCGGGAACAGGCCATGAATGTTCCCTACCCAGCGATTTTAACGGCGAGCATCACAAGATTCGTGAAAAATTGGGTTTAGCTCTCCTGCGCTACCTTTTTGGCATTGGGCAGTGAACAGGATCCCTCTCAGGCAACGGAGCTGGCAGCTGTTCGGGATCTGGTGCCTCGTGGGGCGTCACCATAGGTTTCGCTGGCTGGGGAGGGGGAATCGGTTTAGGGGGCGGTGCTAACGGCTCAGTCGTCGGTAAAGCGAGGGGTTCCAATAACCTCGACTGTGGACAAGCATAGCTTGGCATATCATCTCCTCTGGGAATCACTGTAGGTTAGCGCACTCAGTTCTCATAAGACATACTCTCGTGCAAGAAGTAAGAGCGTTTTTTCGCTTTCTCCGAGAGAACCATCCCTGGCGCGCGTTGAAACTAAGGGAATAACAGACTGATTCCACCACTCACCAAGGGAGAAACTCGGGCTAGTGCCCATTGATGCGGCTCCATAGGGCCTCATGGTAAAAGTATCAAGGAGTGGAGCAGGCCGCTGGTTCCAATCATACCTGTGGGCTACACACAGAACGGGATATTGACTCTCTGGAGCATTTCGCTCACGCAGGCTGGTATGCCAGGTTTCTATCGCCTGAAGCATCGCCCGTCCTCCCATGTCAGTAGGGGTTAAGCCACACTTCCACGCATCGTATCGGGCATAGAAAAGATTTAAAAGGTCAAAGAGCCCCTTGGCTGCGTTAGCAACTTGGTGACATCCCTCTCCAAGGGGAGCAAGTAAATCAATTCTTTTTTTAGTCAGCAGCTTTTCCGCGAGGGGGCTCGTCGCTTCTATGAAAGAGTCCTGACCAGTCTTGACTTTAAGATACCAGAGATAGTGCAGCCGACCGAGAATATCAAAGTTCCAGGGGTCTACTTGCTCTGTTCCCCTCTCCCAAGAGAAAAAGGGTAGAGAACCTTTAGGATAACCTGCCACGCTCCCTCCAAAGATTGTGGAGATATTTGCCAGCATCACCACGGGTGTTCCTTGGCGATCCCCCTCCTTTGAGAGGGATACTAGATTGAATCCAGGCTGAGAGACGTCACGCGTTGGAGCTAGTCCCTCAGGATGTTTGAGGCAGGGTGCGATCTTTTCCCGAAGTATCCGCCATGGCACGAGCGCTGCCAGATCGTAGCCTCCAGAGAAGTGATCGTTCTCGATGTAAAGCGCGTATGGTTCTCTTAGCCCGGCATTCAAATCTCCCACGGGGAGTTGGTACTCCTGCGATGGATGATGCGCAATGATCGCATTCCTAAGAAAACAGAACGAAACATCCGAGAATTCGCTAAGCGCACGGCCGTACGCCGAGTAACTCTTCCGGTATACGTCCACTGAACCTGGCCAATCATGGAAGAGGTTCTCTAAGCGGGGGCCACTTATAAAGTAGCCTCTTCCTGGAGTTCTTTCGGTAGAAGACGAGTGTATCAAACTAACTTCCTCGAAATTATCCCGACCGAATGTTGCCAGCACAGCGTCTACTCCGGGTGCCGCTCTTCGGCACTCTCCACTCAAGCGTTGAAAATTTAAAGCATGTCTCCACGATCGAATGGCTATACTACGAGCGTTGTGCCGAACTTCGTCTCTCGACACTCGGAATTGCTCGGAATTTAAAAAAGGTAGATCGTTTGGTTGCCCCTCTCTCCCGAGATACAATGATAAAATCTCCTGCTCACTGCTCGCCGGTGTTGGAAGGTATAGCCGTAGTTTTTGATCTAATCTGAGTCTGTCAAACCGGCTCCACAGATCTTCACGCAGGCTTTCAGACTTGAAGATTCCAAGATCGAGGTTTTCATCCTCAATGAGCGCCAAGACGAGCTTTCGATATGAGGCTGCAACGTCTCCCCCATGTTCAGAGAGCCACAATGCTACCTGCTTCAAATGGGCGGTCATAGTGCCTGAAGTCCTTCGCCCAAAGCGGTCGACAGCGATAACAAGCGATCGACACGCTAGTTCCTGCGCCCCAATTGGGAGAGTCGAAAAGAGCTGGGAGAAGTCAATCAAAGTCTGTGTGTTAAGGTGTTGAAAAATAATTCCTCGATCGAGAAGTCCATATGTCGATAAAAGATCCTTCGTGGCAGACGGGAGACTTTTGAGCGAATATGACTCAAGATACCGTATGGTCTCAGTCAACAGCGCAGCTTTTGCGAGTTGATCGTGTGGTTCAACGTTGGCCGCATCGGGCGGGTTGAGTCGCTGTGCGGGACCGACCGGGGACCTTTTTTTTCCTCCGAATTTCTCGGGCTCGAGAGATGCCATAAATAATCGATCGATCTAGCGTGTATACCAGCCAGTATCAACCAATAAAAGGCTTTATGTCTGAAACAGACAGATTCTGACAGGAGTTTTTTAGCATACCTCTTTAGCAGTATACTTAAAGAAATAGCGATTGCTTTAGAATATCCTCAAAATTGCGATAAACTCTCCGCTGGTATGATCTAGGCGGCTATTTACCAGATGACTACATGCTACCGACTCAATCAACGAATCGACATAATGCCGGAAGGGGCCCGCAAAAGCCTCTGTCAGGCCAGATCCTTGGAGCTTTCTTGGGTTTATTTAGTATTGGTGACTGTCACCAAACCCGCACTGGTCGGCACCCTCATTTGGGAGAAGTGATCGCTATTCACAGTATCATGATAACCGGTAAGCGGGTGGAGATGCTAATCTCCAAGGACTCGAGGCTTGGTGAAGCAGTAGAAGCCGATGCTCGGACTCTCGGCTGGCGTCTGGCGACCCATGACGAAAATTTTCAGCTCTTAAAAAGTCTTCAAGAACAGCCACAAAGTTCGCACTCTCTTAAAATTTATAGCCGCGCACTTGTATGGGGCAAGGATGGTAGCTTTCTTTATCTTGATGCGCGGGGACTACCATCCAGCTTGGGGTTCTATGAGCAACGCCCCGGACGACCCACTTTTAGATTGTTCGTCAAGGATGATACAAGACAGCCATGCGCGATCGGCTAACAAATTATTCCTCTAGGGCGCGCCATATAGTTTATACTCACCTTGCTCTGCTATCGTGGTGAAGCACGAAAAGTCAAGACTTGAGAGCTCGTTGTACTTCTGCTTCTCTAGTGAACCAACCACTATGTAATTGATCCTCTCTCGAACAGCCATGTCTCGGCGAGCAACGCAGTCACTCTGCCTATAAAATTCGTCTGTTATCCTCTCTCTACGACCAATCTCTTCGCCGAGCCGCGTTAATAGATTGACATGATTGGACCAGCCAAGATACGCCGGTTGTCCCGCAAGCGTCGATACAAACGAGGTAAAGCTGTAGGGCTTCCCCTGGGTCTCAAGAACTCGGCCATACGGCTTACTACGCAAGACGCGAATAATCGCTGCACTGCCAGGAAATCTCTTATCTGCGACGCCCAACCCCTCGCTTCCGAATTGGGACGGCGCCTGCCTTCGCTTGGATATTCCGTTGTCGTAGAACCGGTACGTCCCTATAACTAAAACCAGAATAATCACTCCGCCCGAAGTAATGCGCGACCATAACGCTGCTTGAGGATTACGCGTTCTCAACTCTGTCAGTCCAACACGAGACACGAGACTTATGAGATATATAGCTGATAGGCCTGCAAGTGCCCACGAGGTCGTATACACCTTAAATATAGTGTTCATACGCTCGATATCTCCACCATATGAATCATCGAGAAAAACGAATTCGGGGAGCGCTATAAGACCAAGCGTCGCTATAACAAGCCCTTGACCAAAAACATCTCGCCACGATTTTTGCGCCTCTTGAACTTGTAGGAGCCGCACCAACTGCACTCCTATTAAGGCGTATATAAATAGCGCCGCTTTGTCGTACAGAAGCGTGCTGGCTAGTAGGAGTGTCATCAAAAGCGTCGGAAGGGAGAGTCGAAAGAGCACAAGGCTCGCGACAGCAATTAAAATGAGATGAACTCCCCAGTGAGCGAATATCTCCTGAGTCGTGGTAACAGCGATTGGAGAGCGAACAAAACGTGGCTCGCCATTTTCCGCGCGAATATGGCTACTAGCAAGACGAAGCGCCGCAAATAGCGCTAACCAAAAAGCTGCCCAGATCGGGTCGTTTTCGCCCCACCTACCCCCAAGAGCCCTGATTCTAGCCTCGAGCTGCGCCCACAGTTGAGGCAAGGGCGTTTTTTTGGGGCGGAACACCGCTGAAAAGATAATCGCGCACGCTACTATTAGGATTCTGGTGACAGGCGAGAGCGCCGAACCTCTCACTATCACGACCGCTAATGCTACAAGCGGTATGAATACAACACAGATCAATTGAATCAGCTCGAATGCTTTTGAATTGTTACTTGCTGTTGCCGGAGATACGCGGTCCGGTAACAACACTGGAAGCCGTGGTTTAAAAAAGATGGCTGCCGTCAGTCCTACAACAGCTACAGTGCCCACCCACATCGGGACCTCCCATGCGTTACTCCCCATCAGAAAGAACGCACCTGCTACAACAACTAAAAGAGACTGACACGCCCGCCTAAATGAAGGAGCCTCTGCGGTGACGACACGAAAGAACAACAGAAACAGAAACGGAAATGCAGCTAAGTTCAGGTAATGCGGGTGGGCATCTCCCAAGAGAAACGACCAAGCCGGAAACTCATCGATCGCACCTTGAATTACTCGTGATGGCCCCCACCACCCCGGATCGGACTCAAAGCCACCCCCTTTTTTCGCGGACCAGACCATCATGCCCGCTACGTTGGGCCCAAAAGGTATGAAGACGGCTCCCAGGGCACCTACGAGCGTCGAAGCGCCAAAAACTAGGCGAATTATCTGAAATATAACCGCGCCATACAAAGCGATCGAAAACGAAACAAGAACATGATACGTATCCCAGACATTAATGCTCAATAAGGAATTGAGCATGGCACCGAAGCGATACCAGTACACGTAATAATTGAGAGTCGCCCCTTCCATCCAGGGCTCTTTAGGAACGATCGGCGAATCAATCGCCGAAGCCAGAAGCGCGTAGTCACGCAATCGTTCTCCAAGGTCATAAAAATCATACCATAAACCACACAAATTATACGCGACCGTGAATAGCACTACGAAGAATCCGAATGGCAGCATGTCACTCAGCGAGATTTTCCTCGTACAAGGGCCAAAGATCGCGTACACACCTCCAACGATGAACATGAAGCAGGTGAGATACAGAAGCTGATCCACCCCTGCACCAACAGCATCCCATCCGAAGACCATGAGGAGACGCCCCAGCAAAAACTTAAAGAGCGGCGTTATGAGAAGACTAATAAATACAAATTCAAAAAGTGGGACGGCAAGAAAGAAACCAACGCACGCGATAACGGCGATCAATATAATGATACTCATGGTGTTTTTCCACTCCCGTACAAGCCATTGAATTTAGAAAAATAGGTCACGTATAAACTTGTTTTTCCGAAGCTGCCTACCTTCAGGAAGATCTCCGAATGATTTTCAAATTTCGATTCATCCATGCGGCGATATGTGGCGCGCTCAATAGCTCCCACAACAATAAAATCAATCCGGTATTCCAACAGAATATTCTTTATCGTCTCGATATCTTCACCCACATAGACTGCTTGGATCGCTTTGCGACGCGCTATCGCCCCATCAGGGCTGAGCCCCCTCTGCTTTGCGTGATGTTCCCAGCCTAGTACGGTAGAAAGGCCGGTGTGCATCGATATTCTGGTGTACTCTCGATATGAATCACCGTGTGCCTCAAGCACTGTTGCATTTCCTTTGACATGCGTATTTAGCCAGTCGATTGCCGCCGCATCATCAGGATTAAGTGCTCGTAAATATGCGATACCATCGAGAGTGTAGAATCTGGTAGGCACGCGCTTCATTTTGCAGATAGCGAAGACGTTCACGCAGGTTCCGCACAACATCGCAGCTACCACAATATAACCTATCC
>Ga0214923_10005907_pt1 | contig 13978 bp, 13 predicted proteins | sample LL1510_MetaG_FD_177993 | JGI IMG/M metagenome (GOLD analysis project Ga0214923, IMG submission 177993) | Freshwater microbial communities from Lake Lanier, Atlanta, Georgia, United States - LL-1510 | ecosystem: Environmental > Aquatic > Freshwater > Lake | place: USA: Georgia | collected... | reverse complement strand
CCTGAATCAGAAGCGCCCCCGATCCTTGAACCTGCAAAATATAGGGATCGACCGGATTGTTGAGGTAGGCGATCTCCAATCCTTTACCCTCAAGTGCGCGTTCAGTTTCGATTTGCTTCCGAGTCAGATACGGCCGGGTTAGATCTGGAGGCGTTCGGTACACCGGATACTGGAAAGCGCCCTCTTTTACCCATCTCGCCGGATGCACCGGAAAAAAATAGCCCGTGAATTGGACGTCACCCGTGTCGGGCTTGCCAGTCGACTCGTACCAGTCGAGTTCGTCCTTCGCACTCTCAAAGAGCTCCTGCAGACTTGCCCCGGCATCCAGCTTGGATAAAAACCAATGGATTGTCTCCTGGCACCAACGTTCCTTTGAAATCCTCTCACCCGCGAAATCCCAGGATGCGGGCAGGTCCCGGCAAAGGGGCAATTGCCGTTGAAGCGCCACTTTGAATTGCTGGGCTGAACCCGCTTCTTCAGAACCCAAAGTGGCATCATCCATCACGAACTCGGGAATCTCTGAGCGGTCCAGGAGTCGAAGCGATGGGGCCCGGTGCCTGGGGACGGCTCCCAAGGCCACAATGGCCACAAGAACCAGAAACCCCACGGATAAAGGCTTCGACCAAAATCGTTTTGAATTCATGGAAACTCTCTACACAAGGCGGGCCCCGATGTCCACGCCGCTTTTACGTTTAAACGGCCAGTTTCTGGTTCTTTAAACCCGAAGTTCGACTATACTCCGTCCCATGAACTCCATCTTTCTCGGGATCGACATCGGCGGCACCAAGACCGAAGCCAGCCTGATCTCAGTCGATCCTGCCTCATCCACCCCGGTCCCTGCAGGAAGGGCATTCCAATCCCACCGGGTGATCGCCCGTCACAGGATTCCCACAGAGCGGAACCAAGGCCTCGAAGGTTTTTTAAAAAATCTCAAGTCACTGACAATGACCCTTCTCGAAACTGCACAACTGGATCTGGATGCAATCCAAGGAATCGGCGTGGGGGTTCCCGGATCTGTGCACCCTGAACTGCAAAAAATGGTTCAGGGAAGCATTCCTTTTTTTAAAGATCGCAACTTGAAGGATGAGTTCCGCAATGGCTTAGGCTACCGAGGACCCATGGTTTTTGAGAATGACGCCAATTGCTTTGCCCTCGCCGAGGCTCGATTTGGAGCCGGCGCCCAATGGGCAACCCAGCAAGGCATCCCGGAATCCGGCCTCTGTCTTCTGGGGATCACCTTGGGAACCGGTGTGGGCGGAGGCATCATCATGAACGGCGAACTCATCCGGGGACGCCGAGGGGGTGCCGGAGAAATCGGCCATATGAGCCTGCGCTCCGCGGATCGTGCCTGCTACTGCGGAAAATCCGGCTGCGCAGAACAGTTCCTTTCGGGCCCGGGACTCGAGCACGCCTATTCGCTTCGCGCCCGTCCGGAGCAACGGGTTTCCGGCAGGCAGATCTTTCATCTGGCACAATCAGGAGACCCGTTTGCCATTTCGACTGTCGAAGCCTACCGCGACGACTTACTCCAGTTCCTTTCAAACCTGTCGAACCTTTTGGATCCACATGTGATTGTCCTCGGGGGCGGAATCAGCCTTGAAAATGAAATCTACACTCGCATCGAAGCCCGCCTGAGTGAGGGGTGCTTCCTGACCGCGGATCCTCCGGCCGTTCTGAAAAACGCACTGGGAGATGCCGCGGGAGCCTTGGGTGCGGCCTATCTTGCTTTTTGTGAGACTCGAAAGGAATTCAAAACATGAGCACGCGCAGGGTTCATCGATCCCCCACTTTTCAGCAGGTTCAGGAAACCGCCGAGCTGAATCGCATTCTCAAGGAGATTCGAAAATTCAAACCCGAAGTTGAGGTCACCATTGAGCACCACCCTGTACTCTCCCAGGGAAGGATCATCGATTGGCATGAAGAAAAGCGACTGTTCACAGTCGAATGGATCAAGATTCCGGACGAATTCAAGGAATCCTCTGGCCGACGCACGGGCCTCCGGGCTTTCTTCAAGGTGAGCTTATTCAGCGTGCAAGTCCTCTTCAAGTGCGAATTGGTGCGGCGATTGCCCGACGGATCCTATCAGTATCGAACCCCCGAAGTCCTCTATAAGAACCAAAAACGCTCAGCACTCAGGGTTCCATTGGCTCCAGGATCCGGGGCCCTGATCACCCCTCTGGGAGTTTTCACCCTCACCGATCTGAGTACCAGTGGCGCGAGATTCGAAATTCCGAGTTCGTTTTCAAAAAAAATCCACCAGATTGAGAATTGCGTCCTTCAACTCAAGCGAAAAAAAATTTCTACTCCTCGATTCGGCATCACTCTGACCCGTCGGTTTGAAGACTCCGCAGGATGTCGCTTTCACGGATTGAACGAGGCCATTCATATTGAGATCAAACAGTTTCTCATCGAATCCCTTCAGGATTACTTTAAGCGAGTGAAAACGAAATGAATCAAGATCCCAACCTCTGGCTTTATCCCCCGATTGAACCCTACCACTCCTCCCGCCTCGACGTCGGCGATGGCCACAGCCTCTACTTTGAGGAATGTGGAAATCCCAACGGGAAACCCGTGATCTTCGTCCATGGAGGCCCCGGGGGTGGCACCTCGCCTGACGACCGACGGTTTTTCAATCCCGCCGATTATCACATCATCCTGTTTCACCAAAGAGGCGCAGGGTTCTCGACTCCGGCAGCATCCCTGCACGAAAACACCACGTGGAAACTCGTGGAGGACATGGAAAAGCTAAGGACTCACCTCTCCATCGATCGCTGGCAGGTTTTCGGCGGCTCTTGGGGTAGCACCCTTTCGCTTGCCTACGCCATTCTTCACCCGAAACGAGTGACGGAACTGGTCCTTCGCGGAATTTTCATGATCCGCAAAAAAGAAATCGACTGGTTCTACCAGGAAGGAGCAAGCGAAATCTTCCCGGATGTATGGGAACAGTACCGCGATGCGATCCCTCAAGAGGAACGAGGCGACTTTGTAAAAGCCTACTATCAGCGACTCACCCACGAAAACGAAGCGGTAAGAGTTGCAGCTGCGGTACCCTGGACCACCTGGGAAATGGCGACCGCTCGACTTTTTACTTCTTCCGAGGTCCTCAAGTCGCTGGTAACGCCCGAGTTCGCACTCAAGTTCGCCCGAATCGAATGCCATTATTTTACTCATCGGGGATTTTTTGAGTCCGAGGATTGGATCCTGAAGAACATCGAAAAGATCCGGTCCATTCCTGCCGTGATCGTACAGGGACGTTATGACGTGGTTTGCCCTGCCACCACTGCATGGGACCTCCATCGGGCATGGCCCGAGGCCAAATTCATGATGATCCCGGATGCCGGCCACTCCTCGCGCGAACCCGGAATCGCCAGGGCCTTGGTTGCCGCTACAGACCAGTTTTCGGCCAGAAAACACCAATAAAATCAAGCTTGCCGAATTTAAAAAATCGAAGTAAAACCTAGGTCTCTCAAAATTCAAGGCTCGGTAGCTCAGTTGGTTAGAGCACCGCATTCATAACGCGGGGGTCGGCAGTTCAAGTCTGCCCCGAGCCACCAATGTTCCAAAGCACCCCGCTTTAAAGAGTTCCTGCGAACTGAAACACCAGACTTCCTTTTCGCGATGAGGTCTCGTAGTCAGGGCCTACTGCCAGCCGAAATCGCCCCAAGGAAGCCTGAATCAGAACCCTGGCCATGAGGATTCCTTCGCCGAAATACTGCCTCGCCTCAAGAGTCTTTACGAGACTCACTCGGGTGCCGAATCGAAGAATCGAGTTCGCCTCGATCGACACAAACCCATTCAAGCCACGAACCCCTGTCACCACACCAGCACCCCCTAAAATTGCAGAACGAAGCGATCGTGAACTCAGGATCGGCAGCCCATAGCCTCCAGAAATTTCTGGCGTAAGCGAAAGGCGATGATTCTTGCGGTTCAATTCGATCGAAAACGCAAAGGGGTTTGTCGTCAACCATCCCTCCTCCCCGAAACTGCGCAATCTCACGATCGCAAGGCTCTCGAGTTGGAAGAGACCGGCGTCTTCGAAACTGAGTTCCGTTTTGAGCAGGCTGAACTCCATCTCTCTTCCCCAAGGATCCGGCACGTCGAGGAAGTCCCGTGAGGCCAGTCGAAACTCAATCCGGGTAGAACCTCGCGACCGCAGGGACTCGAATCGTTTTAACGTCAGTCTTTCGTTCCTAAACGGGAGTGGCCGGTAAGGGGGCGCAGGCTCAATCTGAGGTTTCTCTTCATAAACCATCGAAGTATCGCGCAAATAATCCTCCGCCAGGGTCCTGCCATTTCGGAATTCATGTTCGGCCTTTTCTGCAAAAAACTCCTTGAGGCCCGGCGACTCGCCCTTCAATAATGCGTCTGATCTATGAAGCTCCTGGCGCTCGGCGAGGCTGAGCCGATCAAAGGCGAGATTCACACGATCCCCCGAGGGTTTCGCAACATAGACCTCGCCGAATCGAGGGGAATGATGGCGAAGCACCTCGAGCGGAAGACGATACGGGTTCCATCCGGAATCCGTTGCTCCCGTTGCAAAATTCAAAGCTTCATCGATTCGCTGAGAGCAATTGTCCGTGAAAAAATAGTAGGGAAAACTAAGGTTCCCCTCTTGCCCGAGTGACTCTAGAAGGCGTGCGTGCTCGGAGGGATCAAGTTTGAGCTCAAAGAACACAAGCGATCTTTGCTCGACCCGAGTGTACTCATGAAGCCTTCGATAAAGGGGCTCCAAGGTCATCGTCCCCATGAAGCCCCCGGTCACCCCTCGATAGAGGTAAGACCAAGACGAGATCCCGCGATCCACCGAAGCAGAGAAACTCAAGGCAAGGGATGCGGGTCCGGGTTGGCTCTTTTTTGAGAACGTCAGAAAAACGTGACCAAAAGCAGAGGCAGGGGAGCCGGGATTCTCAGAAACATGGGTCAAGAAAACATGGGAATACTCTCTGAGTTCGGAAGTCAAAAAATGAGCCGAATCGGCACCGGGACCTCCCAAGGCAACACTCGATCCGAGGGCCCCGGGAACCAAAAACAGGATAAAAAAACGAAATTCAGTCATGACATTTCGCAAAAGAGCCACTACGATTGAAACCATATCAAACCTCAACAGAACAAAGGAGCTTCCATGAAAAAATATTTGGCGCTTTCTATCAGTCTTTTCCTGCTCAGCGGTTGTGCAACCATTTTCAAAGGTTCAAGCCAAAGCGTGAGCTTTAATAGTGAACCCGAGGGAGCCGACATCATCGTTGATGGAATGCCCATGGGTCAAACTCCTGCGACCCTGAGCCTAAAGAAAAACAAATACAAGAATGTGATGTTCAAGAAAGAAGGCTACTCGACTCAGACCATGGCGCTCGATACGAGCTACGATGCCATCGCTCTTTTGAATATTTTCTGGGACTTGAGCACCACCGACCTCATCACCGGTAACGCCTACGAGTACGCGCCAAACGCATACTTTGCTCGCCTTCGTAAGAATGCCGTTCAGGAGGAAGCTCCTGCCGCCCCAAAGAAGTCAAAGTCGCAATAAGTGAAGAATCAAAAAGGCGAGCCCTCTTGGACCTGGAAAGGCTCGAAGGGCTCGCCTTTCTTTATTTTTCATCACTCGTTCGCGACTGCAAAAGTCACCCCGAAAAAATGAACCCGGGAGAATGGCTCGGGAGCTATCTCGAAATCTCCTCGCGACTCCAGTCGTGGTTACCCGCCCAATGCATTCAGCCTTGCAAACTTCTTGAATCAACCTCAAGCCCCGTATCTTTGGCAAAGATTTGCTTTCAGCGCGAAAAGCTCGAGGCAATAAAATAAACCGCCGGGTATCCCGCAAGCCACACCCAAAAGAATCGATTGAGCCCGAAACACAGAAACACCGCGAAGTGAAACGCCCCCCCACACGCCAAGAAAATCAAGCTGATGGATCGTGAAAGCGCCGCCAGCGGGAATGCCAATTCGAAGAGCAAAACGGCAATCGAACCCATCCAAAGCGCTTGGGAATTGTTCAAAAGCACCCGCACTCCTTTCGACACTCGCACAGGGGATTGGCCCAAAAATGCTTTGAGTGCCTGCCCGTTCCACCACTCCCGCCCTTTGGCTTTACGAAGTCCTGACAAGAAATAAGACAAGATGACTTGGACCCCAATCCAGTAGAGCCCACTTTTAGGACTGCCCAGGCTCAATGCCATCACGACGCCCATCAGACTGACATGAGTCAAGGCATCACTTCCACCATTCAATGATCCCAGGAACCGAAGCGATCGAAGCCAGGAGAATCCGAGCAGAAGCGCCCAAATGGGCCATGATTCCGGCCGAAGTAGAATCAATGCCAGGGCCCCAAACCGGGCCCAACACAGAAATCGAAGGCTCGGCATGGGGAATCCGAAAAACGCACCCGCCTCGCTTTCACTCACCAAAAGCGCAGACTGAGGGCCCCTCTCCAGTTGCAGCTCTTCCAGGCTTTGAAAGAAAATCGCAACTCCGAGCAGGACCCGGGTGGCATTCCAGCAATCCGCTTCAAGCAAGATGCCCATCAGTCCCCCTCCACCAGTCGATACTCAAATCCCCTGGCGTCCGGCCTGATCTTTTGAACGTATCGAAATGCCAGGCCTTCGAGCAGGGTTTTGTAGCGGGAATCCTCTGGATCAGCGAAGGCGAGATTCAAAAGATTCTGAAAGGCGTGCAATGTCGTTCCCTCAGGATTTAAAAAGAAATCCCGAAACCCAATTTCCTTCACGGGTTCGACCCTACACCAATCACCAGTCTCGCTTGACTCCAGGGGCCGAACCTCAAAATAGATGCGCCGCTCAATCGAATCAAAAAATCTCCAGGCGGGCACAAGTGACCGAAAGGCGTGTGTCCATCGCGAAGAGATCATGCTCCTAGGACTCCCAGCTCTCGAGAGAGCGCCTCGCGATCGATGGCACCTTCATGATGAGCGATCACCACTGCACCGACCGCATTCCCCAGCATATTGGTCATAGCCCTCGCCTCAGACATGAATCGATCCACCCCGAGAATCAGCGCAAGACCTACCACAGGGACTTCGGGGACCACACTCAAGGTGGTTGCCAAAGTAATGAACCCGGCACCCGTAACGCCCGAGGCCCCCTTGGAACTCACCATGGCAAACAGCAAAATCTCAAGCTGCTCGGGGAGCCCCAGCTGAACCCCGAATGCCTGGGCAATGAAGAGAATGGCGAGGGTTAAATATATATTAGTTCCATCCAAGTTAAACGAATAACCCGTCGGCACCACCAGCCCCACCACCTTGGAATCGCAGCCCATTCTTGAAAGCTTGCCCATCAATGGCGCAAGGGCGCTCTCAGAAGAGGAAGTTCCCAGAACGAGGATGATCTCATCTTTGAGATAAGAAAAAAACCTGAAGACCGGCACTCGAATCATCACCAGAATGGTTCCCAGAACCAAGAGCACAAACCCTGCACAGGTCAGATAAAAGCAAGCCATCAAAGACGCCAGCGGAGCCAATGCCCCGAAACCAAACTTCCCCACGGTGAACGCCATGGCCGCCGCTGCCCCCAAGGGCGCCATCCTCATATAGAGCGACATCCAGCGAAATCCTCGGTTTCCTATCGCTTCTAGCGCGGAATTCGCCCTCATTCTAAACTCGGTCCTCGCCCATAACAGTCCCACGCCAGACACGAGGGCCACCACCAGAACCTGCACCAGATTTAAACCGCTCTCCCACGGATTCAATATCGAGCCCCGTTTGACAACATAGTTTTGAACCAGTGTGGGATCAAGAGCGGCCACAGTGATCGGAAAAGCAGCCCCCGGTTGAACCCAGTTTCCAACCCCAAGCCCGATCATCAGGGCAAAGGTCGAAACCAACTCGAAATAGATCAGTGCCCTGAGCCCCACTCGAACCGCGTCCTTTCCAGAACCGGACCTAGAAATCCCCAGGCAGACCGTCGTGAAGATCAAGGGGGCGACCAGGATCTTGATTCCGAAAATGAACGCTTCACTGACCGGTTTGAGTTGGATTGCGAACTCCGGGGCAATCCAACCGAGAAAAACTCCGCAGACGATCGCAAGCAGTACCTGGAAATAAAGTTTGCGAAAGATCATTGAACCGCTTCCTGGAGTCCCCATTCCGCAAGAGCGCGCACCTCAGCAGGATGATGATCGGTGCGCTCACCTGTTGCCTTACCGAGTCGGACGATCACGCGATTCCGAAAAGGGATCACCAGAATGTACTGACCCAAGATTCCCCGAGCATAAGGGATTTCTCCCTCAGCGGTCTTCAGTACCCACCATTGGTATCCGTAGTAATCGACCGGAATCCCTTCGGCATTCTTAATTCCGTGAGGACGAGTCATCTCTGAAACATAAGCGGAATCGACGACGGGAGCCCCCATCCAAAACCCGCGATTCCTCACCAACTCGCCTATCCTCGCAAAGTCTCGTGCGGTGGCATTGAAGCAGCAGTAGGCTTTTTCCATTCCATTTTCATGATCCAAAGACCAAAGGGCATCCTTCTCGGCGCCAATTCTGCTCCAAAGCCTCGAAGAGGCGTATTCCGAAAGATTTTGATTCACCGCTCTCGAAACCACGAGTCCCAATAACTGGGTTGTGCCACTTTGATACTGAAAAAGGGACCCTGGCTCGGTCATTCGATGCTGCTTGAACACGGTATTCAGAAGCGAGGTCCCATAGTAAGCCTCCGTCGTTACCGAAAACGGATTCATGTAACTTTCATTCCAATCGAGTCCCGCGGTCATCCGAAGCAAATCACGCACCGGAATTTTTCCCTCGTCGCGCGCCTCCCATTCGGGCAAGTAATTCGAAATCGGTTCGGACAAAGACTTTATTCTGCCCTCTTGAAGGGCAATTCCGGTAAGAATCGAAACGATGCTCTTTGCCATCGAGAACGATCCAGAGATCTGGTCCTGACCCCCACCTGCAGAATACTGTTCAAAAGCGATTTTTCCGTTTTCAATGGCCAAAAGAGCCGTGGTCTCGAGATCACTCAAGAGCTTCGCGGTTTCAACAGATGGAGGCTTCATCGACTTCTGGGCATGTTCCCAGAGCACATGAGGAGACTGGTTGCGCACCGGTCGGTTTTCAAAAATCCGATAATCATCAATATCGGCGAAATTATGATAAATCGCGATGGGTAGATAGGGTTTCAGGGCAATCAGAACCAATCCGAAAACCATGCCACTGCCCGAAAGCCCGAGTTTGATTTGCCGTCGATCCCATTGAAAGGCCATATTCTGCTCCTGTTTTAGTTAGGTCCGGACTTCGAGCTCGTCACGCTCAGGCCCGTAACCCACGAAGCCTACCGGAACTCCCACAAAGGATTCAATCCTCTCCAGATAGGCTCGAAAAGCTGGATCTGAGCACCGCGCTGTTTTCCAAAGGGGCAATTCCTCATAGACCGGCTCCAAGTCACGAAAACCCGATTCGATCGGAGGAAAGCGGTCAAGAACCCGTCCTGAGGAATCTCGATATGCAACACAAACCCGAATTTTTCCATTCAGCGCGATGCCACCTGACGAAAGGACGTCCCCTTTCATTAATGCAAGAACATCAATCCCCGCTACCTCAACGGCGTATCTAAGGGCCACCAGATCCTGCCATCCGATCCGCCGTGGACGGCCCGTGGTCGCTCCGAATTCTCCTCCTGCTCGACGAATCCCTTCTGCAATCGCAATCTCGTCCGCCCCCCAGTGTCCCCTGAGCTCAGTAACGAAATCGCCAGAGCCCACTCGAGTGAGGTATGCCTTCGCGCAACCCACGACTCGCGCATTCCGACTCACCTTCGGGAAAGCAGCTCCCACTCCCGCAAAAGGAGCCGTGGTGTGAGAAGAAGTCACATAGGGGTATGTCCCATGATCCAGATCCAGCATGACTCCCTGAGCTCCCTCGAACAGAAACCGTTTTCCTTCCTCATGGCCCTTTCGCAAAAGCGACAGAGTATCGACCAAAAGTGGCTCAAGGAACGCTCTCGTCTTAGCAACCTGCGCTAGCGCCTGGGCCTCGAGATCGCGAATGCGTTCGGTTCCTAGTTCGCCCATGTAACTGTGATGTAGGATTCTAAGTTTTTCTCGAAGCTCCGGCTCTGGCAATGCCACCAGATCCACACAGCGAATCCCGATCCTTCGAGCCTTCGTCTCATAGGCAGGACCAATCCCCCGTCCGGTCGTTCCAATGTATGCCGAAGTCCCAGCCGACTTCGATTCGCGGATCTGATCCAGCTCGCGATGAATCGGAAAAATCAAATGACTGCGCTCGGAAACGCGAATTCTCTTTGAATTCCCTTGAACACTCGTTGGCCCGCCCCCAAGGAGCACCCCCGAGTTAGAGAGCTTCTGGATTTCCTCGGCAAGAACCCCCGGATCCAACACCACGCCTTCGCCGATGATGCACACCGTATGAGGATGAAGGATTCCGCTAGGAATCAGGTGCAGTACCGTTTTTTGGCCTCCGACCCAGAGGGAGTGCCCTGCATTGTTTCCACCTTGAAAGCGAAGGACATAGTCCGCCTCTGCCGAAAGCCGATCGACTACCTTGCCTTTGCCCTCATCACCCCACTGCGCACCTAAAAGAATCGTGTCCATTGGCCTCCCGAATCAGCTTTTTCTAGCCGAGTCAGGAGACGAAGGCAACTTCGGACTGGGAATTCACAGGGGCTTTGCCGCCGTTGTAAACCGGGATCTTGCCGGTAATTTCTGCAAGCCCGAAGAACTTGAAGATCCGAAGATAAACCCAGCCAATGTCGAATTCAAACCACCGATGGGCAAAGCTCGGACTCTTCGGATATTTATGATGGTTATTGTGATCGAGCTCGCCGCAGATGATCCAATTCAGAAAAAACAAAAACCCGAGATTGCGGCTCTCGTCCTTGGAATCATAATTCTGGTATCCGAACGCATGGGCCAGCGCATTCACACCACCCACCGCAAAGATGGGCGAAATCGCAAAGATCATCAGAGTGAGAACTGATCCGAAAAAAGGCCCAAACAGAATCATTAGAACCCCACCCATGATCATCGGACCTTGAAACAAGTGCCGAGCGATGTATGCCTCAAAAGCGGTGGCGGGAATCCGGGAACGAATCTTCAACACCTCTGGCCAGCTCTTTGCTTGAGAATAATCAAACGCGCCCATGAAAAAGACATGGAGCAGTCCCTTTTGCGCGGGGCTGTGCGGGTCCTTGGGAGTGTCGGAATGGGCGTGATGATAGACATGAACACTCACCCAGTCGAGTTTTGACATACTTGTGGTGATCCAAAGAAATACCTGCATGGCATAGTCCAACCCACGACTCAACTTAACGGCTTGGTGCGTGTGGGCCCGATGGAAGGCAATGCTCATCGCCGTGATGGTCAAGTGGGCCATCCCCACCCAAATGGCCAGGAGCTTGAGAACCGGATGAGATTCAAAGAATCCCCCGAAGAGACCGCTCTGGCCGAACGCCATCGGGAGCAAATGATAAGCTCCCCACCACGCGCCAATAATCCATGCCATCAAACCAAAGTCCTTTAATTTGCTCTTTTCCATAATTCTATTTGAGCATGTCAGGCTCGGAACCTGAAGTCCGGGAGGGTAAGTTCTGTGTAAGTCTTTTCTTTAACGAATTCCCTTGTTTATGCTAGCGTGTGCTCCCATGACCACTTTTCAAGTACTCATCGAGTCCTTTCTCAAGGCCCTCAGCACGATCCTTCCTTGGTCGAGCTCCATCCCGGACGCGCTCACACGAAACACACTCGAATGGAGCTTGCCTATCGAAGCCATCGAGCTCATCACCCTGATGACTGCATCGTTGGCTCTGCTTGTTTTTTTCAGATTCGACTGGCTCGGAATTCTTTCGGCTGGAATCACTTCGATCAGTAGGCCGATGAGTTTGAAATCTGAATCGCGAACGCTGGACCAGCACATCCTCGTATTTTTGTTGATCGTCGGCATCCCTTTGATTTTGATTTCGAAATCACTGACATCGTGGGTACATGACCCTGAAGCGCTGCCGTGGCCCCTCGTGACCGGAGGCGGATTGTTTCTGGTCGCCATCGGCCTTCTGGCTTCCTCACGCTGGAATAAACGGATCCGCGGTTTGAATCATTTGCGCCTGATCGATGCCGTGCTCGTCGGTTCGCTTGCCTTGCTTTCGGCAATTCCTGGGATTCCTCTTCTTGCGCTCCTTTGGATCGGCTTCGCCTTCTCGAACTATCACTATGAAGCCATCGCCAAATATTCCGCGTTGCTCCTTGGTATTTCGGTTTTTGCCCGCACCCTCGAGGCCATTCAAACCCTTTCCCTGAAAGATGCGTTCTCTGAGGTGGGTGCCCTGAATTCGTTGGCAGTGGTCGTGGTCGGCTTTACGGTCATTTGGATTGGAATCGAAACTGTGCAAAAGTCTCTCTCCGAGGAGTCATTCAAGAACTACAAGTGGCTGAGTCTCGCGTCCGGGATCTTCCTCGTCACGCTTCACTTTATGGGCAAATTTTAGGAGTCGTTCCATGCAAGGATCTCAAGGTATGCAAAAAAAAGATTTCATTCATTCCGTCGGAAACACACCCCTCATCTATTTGGAGTCGCTCTCCCGGGTTACCGGATGCGAAATCTTCGGAAAGGCCGAGTTCATGAATCCGGGCGGCTCGGTGAAAGATCGGGCGGCTCTGGGAATGATCGAGGATGCTGAGAAGAAGGGCCTTCTAAAAAAAGGCGGTACCATCATCGAGGCTACGGCCGGAAACACGGGAATTGGACTCGCATTGATCGGAAACATCAAAGGCTATCGAGTGAAGCTTTTTGTGCCCGGCAATCAGAGCAAAGAGAAAATCGACACGCTCAGGGGCATGGGAGCTGAAGTCATCGTGATTCCTCCAGCTCCTTATCCTTCGCCCGAGAATTATCGAATCATCGCGGGCGAGGTGGCCAAGAAAGAAGGGGCATTCTACATCAATCAATTCGAAAACGAGGCGAACTGGCTTGCTCACTACCAAACCACCGGCCCAGAAATCTGGGAGCAAACCGACCATACCGTCACCGGCTTCGCCTGCGCGATCGGCTCGGGCGGAACTCTGGCTGGAGTCTCAAGGTACCTGAAAGAGAAGAATCCCAAGATTCAAATCGAATGCGTCGACCCAGCGGGTTCGGCCATGAATAATTACTTCACCCGCGGAGTTGCCGAAGTGAGCCCCGGAGATTCGATCACCGAGGGCATCGGACAAGGCGCAGTCACGGCGAACGTCAAACCCTGTCAAGTCGATCTCTCTCACCAGTTGGATGATGAGGTCATCGTCAACATGGTTCATTTCATTGTCAGAAATGAAGGGATCTTTCTCGGGTCCTCATCCGGCGCGAATTTATGTGCTGCCTACCTTCTGGCCAGGAAGATGGGGCCAGGGAACCGGATCGTGACGATCCTATGTGATTCAGGTCAAAAGTATGTTTCGAAGATCTATAATCCGGACTTCCTAGCCACTCGAAACCTTCGAATCACCGGCGCGGCCGAGGCGGTTTTTCCGATTCTGGACCGAATCTCGATTCAAAAAAATTAGACCAATCCCATTGAGTGCGTCTGGGTCTTCTGGGCGTGGAGTTTGCCCGCACCCTGTCAGTGACCTAAAGGTCTGATCAAACTTTAGACAGCCCACTGCCCACGTTATGGGCAGGATTGGCAAAGGCTCGTTTCAGGAATTGATTAAAAACCCATTTTTTCAGGCACTTAACTGACTGGACCTTTTTAGTTCGCTTTTGGCACTCTCCTTGCTCCTTACTCCGGTAGAGAGAACATTCACGAAAGGAAAAGTGTTATGAAGAAACTAGTTCAAATTTTCGGACTCGCCCTGACCGCGATGTCCCTTGCCGCCTGCGGAAACAGCGCTCAACCCGCCATGAGCAATTATGGATTCAACAATCAATGGGGAACTCAGACCGGAACCGGTCAGTACCCTCAAGGCGGATGCATTCCACTCCAAAACGGAAGCCTTCCATTCACGATTCAAGGTGCCGCAGTTAGTGG
>Ga0214923_10005906_pt1 | contig 13979 bp, 10 predicted proteins | sample LL1510_MetaG_FD_177993 | JGI IMG/M metagenome (GOLD analysis project Ga0214923, IMG submission 177993) | Freshwater microbial communities from Lake Lanier, Atlanta, Georgia, United States - LL-1510 | ecosystem: Environmental > Aquatic > Freshwater > Lake | place: USA: Georgia | collected... | reverse complement strand
TTACGAGTCCAAAAAATGTTTACGGAAGGACCTAAAACCGGAGAAACGTTTTTTGGCCGCCTGAAAAACGGTTACGGAATGCTCAAAATCATTATGCGGCCGCCGTTTCTCCACATAGTGTTTACCACAGAATGGTCGGGCTGGCTGGAACCCTCTTCACCAACCAGTCGGGCGTGGGGCGGGGGCTCTTCTCGCTCGCCGATGTCGAGGCCGTGATGGTCGGCGACAACACGACGGATTGGCAGGCGGGCCTCAACGCGGGCATCCGGCTCTACGACGGCGTGGCGCAGTGGGCCGCCGCCGCGTGGCCCGCTCGATTCACGGCCGGCTCGTGAGACGCTCGGCCACGATCTCGAGTTCCACCGCCTCGCACACCAGATGCCACGCCACGAGGTGGCATTCCTGGATCCGCGGAGTGTGCACCGAAGGCGCACGGAAACAGTCGTCGCAGAGCGCCGCGAGGTCGGTCCCGGACGCTCCGGTGAAGCCGATCGTCGCCGCTTTGAGCTCCCGGGCCGCCCGCACCGCCTCGAGCACATTGGCCGAACGGCCGCTCGTCGAGATCCCCACCACGCAATCGCCCGGCTTCACCGCCGCCCGCACCTGGCGGGCGAAGATCTGCGAAAAGTCGTAGTCATTGCCGATCGCCGTGAGGATCGACGTGTTGCAGGACAGCGCCACCGCCGGCAGCGGGCGGCGCTCGAGCAGGAACCGGCCGACGAACTCGGCGGCCACGTGCTGGGCGTCGGCGGCGCTGCCGCCATTGCCGCACAGGTAAAGCGTGCCACCCGCACGAAAACACCGCGTGATCCGCCCGGCGATCGCGTCGAGCACGGGCAGGACGGTGTCGAGCGAGGCGAGCACGGCGAGGCTGTCGCGCAGACGGTCGGCGATGGGTGTGGTCATGGTGGGCCGTGACGGAAGGTTCGCATGGGGAGATCGGCGGGGCTACCGGCCGCGGTCGCCGGACGCGGTCAGCCGCCGGCGATCGACCGCTTGAGCGAGGCGAGCAATTCGGGCACCCGCGGGGCCGCCATGTAGACGCGGGCCGTCACCACCGACCGCGGAAAGAGCTGGGCGATGAAGTCGAAGCAGAATTCGCTGCCCGTGTTGGAGATCGACACCATGTTGGCGTAGACGCCACCGAGCATGTCGTCGGGCAGCTTGAGGCTGTCGTAGGCCTCCGAAATCGGCTGCGGCGGGACGGGCGCGGGAGCATCGGGCGGGCCGGCGGCCGGCGATGCCGCCGACGGGCGGTCGGCACCGCCCGCGCCCGCCGCCGGCGACGATGGCTGGGCCTGCGGCTCGCGTGGAGGCTGGCCGAACGTCGCGGCGAACGTGTCGATCGCCTGGTCGAGTGCGATGACGAACTGGCCGGCCACGGCGGGAGGCAGGTTCACCCGGGCAGCCACGCGGCTCGGCGGGGCGAGCGACTGCACGAAATCGAGCGTGTATTCGTTGGCCCCGTGCTGAACGATCGCCCCGGTGGCGAACATGCCACGGCCGATCGAATCGGGCACACGGGCCGTGGCCGAAACGTGCTGCAACTGTTCGAGCGGCTGGTCTCGGCCGCTCGGGTCGGGGTGCGTCATGGCTGGAATGCCGCCGTATCGTCCGGAATACAATAGAGTGTATCGGAGGACGTTTCGTCGATAAATGCCCGGTTCCACTGACCGGCTCGAACCCATGAATGCGTGGAATTGGCTCGCCACCCTGGGGCTGACCCGCCGCCAAGCCCTCGACTCCGCCGCCTATCGGCTCGTGGATCGGATCGAGTCGCTCGAGTCGGAGATGCGCGCGATCGACGACGCCCGTCTCAAGCGGCTGGGCCGCGCGCTCGGCTACCGAGCCCGGTCGGGCGAGGCCACCGACGACCTGCTCGTGGAGACCTTCGCCGCCACGCGCGAGGCCGGCCGACGCACCCTCGGCATGCGGCATTTCGACGTGCAGCTGCTCGCCGGCATCGCGCTGGTGCGCGGAGCGATCGTGGAGATGCAGACCGGCGAGGGAAAGACGCTCGTGGCCACGCTGCCGCTGGTGCTCTATTCGCTCGCCGGGCGCGGCGCCCACCTCGCCACGGTCAATGACTACCTCGCGCGGCGCGACGCGGAGTGGATGCAGCCCATCTACGAGGCCCTCGGACTGAGCGTGGGGATCGTCGAGTCGCAGATGGAGTTCGACGCCCGCCGCAAGGCCTACGCGAAGGACGTCACCTACGGCACGGCCAAGGAATTCGGCTTCGATTTCCTGAAGGACCGGCTCATGCAGAGGGAGGTGCAGGAGGGGCGGGCGAACCTCGGCGCATCGCTCACCGGCACGGCCTCGAACTCCGGGCTCAAGCCGCTCCAGCGGCCCTACTGGTTTGCCCTCGTGGACGAGGCCGACAACGTGCTCATCGACGAGGCCCGCACGCCGCTGATCATCTCCTCGCCGGAAGGGGAGGCCGGGGAGCGGGAACGCCGCAAGGTCGCCGTCTTCGCATTCGCGAGGGACGTGGCCGCGACGCTCGAAGAGGACAAGCACTTCGAATACGACCAGCAGAAGCGGTCGGCGGAGCTGCTCGGCGTGGGTCGCAGCGCGGTGCGGGCCGCACAGCGACCGCCGCTCGTGGAGTCGACGAGCATGCTCGAACTCTACGAGGCGGTGGAACTGGCGCTGCGGGCCCGGATCGCGTTTCTCCGCGACCGGCAGTACATCGTGCGCGAGAAGGAGGACCGCTCCGGGCAGGAGGTCGTGATCATCGACGAATTCACCGGCCGCATCGCCGAAGGACGCACCTGGCGGGACGGGCTGCACGAGGCCGTGATGGTGAAGGAACACATCGAGGTGAAGAAGGGCAAAGGGGGGCATGCCGCGCGGATCACGATCCAGGATCTCTTCGCCCGCTGGCCCCACCTCGCCGGGATGACCGGCACGATCGCCACGAGTGCCGGCGAAATCGCCCGCACCTACGACGTGGCGATCGCCATCGTGCCCACGCACAAGCCCGCGATCCGCAAGCGTCTCCCCGCCGTGGTATGCCGCGACTACGACGAGAAACTGTCGCGGATCGTGGAGGAAATCCAGGAGGTCCACGCCACCGGGCGGCCGATCCTCGTGGGCACGCGCTCGATCGACAAGTCGGAGGACATCGCGAAGCGGCTCGCCGCCGCGGGCCTCCAGCATACGGTGCTCAACGCCCACAACGTGGCGATCGAGGCGGGCATCGTGTCGTCGGCCGGCGGCCGCGGGCAGATCACCGTCTCGACGAACATGGCCGGCCGCGGCACCGACATCCGGCTGGGCGACGGGGTCGCCGAACTCGGCGGGCTGCATGTGATCTGCACCGAACTTCACGACTCGGCCCGAATCGACCGTCAGCTCGTGGGCCGCTGCGGCCGCCAGGGTGATCCGGGCACCTGGCGGCAGTTTCTCGCCCTCGATGACGACATCCTTGCAGAGGCCTACGGACCCAAGCGGGCCAAGCGCATCACCCGCCGGCTCGAATCGGCCCTCTCCGGAAACACCGAAGGCCTGGTGCGGCTCTTCAAGCGGGCCCAGCAGCGGGTGGAGGCGAGGCACCGCCGGCAGCGTAAACTCCTCGAGTACGTCGAGCGGCAGAAGGCCGAGGCCCACATCCAGATGAGCTCCGATCCCTACCTCGACGCGGCGAGCTGAGAAACCTCGCCGTCAGGACGCACGACGTCTCCGGAGACGCGAGCACGATGGACGCACGCATGGCACCACGGCGTTCCGCCCGCCGCCCGCGGTGGCGGAATCCAACGAGAGCGACAACACGCTGACGACGAGCTTCACGCCCGTGCTGCCCGGCGACCTGCCTCAGAAATTCGCGTTTCCGGTGGCGGGCGTGCCGCATCGCGATTACTCGATCGGGAACTACGTGGACGTCGATCCCCGGTCGGGGTCTCGCGCGGACTTTCGCGGCGGTCCGTTCCAGTACGACGGGCACGACGCGATCGACGTGGGTCCGGCGACGTTCGGCGATCAGGATCGGGGCGTGCCGATCCTGGCGGCGGCGGCGGGGACCGTCACCGAGGTGGTCGACGGCTATTTCGATCGCGAGACGAGCGCGTCGAGCCGACCCGGCAACTATGTGCGGATCGACCACGGCAACGGCTGGCAGACCAACTCCTGGCATTTCGCGGCCGACAGCATCGTGGTGAAGGCGGGCGACGCCGTCGGGCAGGGGCAGCTCCTCGGCCTCATGGGATCGTCCGGCTCGAGCACGTTTTCGCACCTGCACTGGGGCGTGCGGTATCGCGGGGCGCCGGTCGAGACCTTCTACGCACCGACGAGCTACTGGGTCTCGCCGCCGGTCTATCAGGGCGACGCGCCGCCGACCGTGATGCGCTCGGGCATCGCCAACTACGACGTCGGCCCCGAGCTCGCCGAAGGACCGTCGAGCGTGACCGTGTTTCCCACCACGCAAACCTGGAGCGCGTGGTACTGGTATCGCCTCTCGAACCTGCCGCTTGGCGCGCGGATGACGGTCACCTGGTTTCGGCCGGACGGGTCCGTGCATGCGACATTCGAGCGGACGCCCGAAAGTCGGCAGCCTTCGGTGTGGTACTGGAACATCGGCACCGCGTGGAGGAACGTGCCCGGCACGTGGAGCGCGGCCGTCAGTGTCAACGGCGTGGAACTCGACCGGCAATCGTTCACGGTGGTGAGCGGCGGCGGCGAGCCCGAGGCCGCGATCTATGCAGCAACGGCCCCGATCGTGGACGGCCGTGGGACGCCCATCGACTTCGGCACGGTCGCCGCCGGTGCCGCGGCGGTCGAACGCACCTTCACGATCACGAATCGGGGCGCCGCCGCACTGACCACGGCGCTGGCGCCGCTGCCCGGGCCGGCCGTGCCGTATCTCGGCGGCTCGGGACCGGTGGTGATCGACGCGGAGGCCGACCTCGGCGATGCCGACGCCACCACCTGGAGCGGTGCGGCGCTTCGCGTGGAAATCCTCACCAACGGCACCGCGGCCGACCGGCTGGCCGTCCGCCATCAGGGCACGGGGGCCGGGCAGGTGGGCGTGGCCGGTGGAGCGATCTCCTACGGCGGGCAACGGATCGCGACGGCCACCGGGGGCGTGGGGACGACGCCGCTTGTGATCTCGTTCACGCAGGCGGCCACGCTGCCGGCGGTGCGGGCCGTCCTGCGGGCGCTCACCTACTCCAACGTGGCGACGAGCCCGGAGACGCGGCCGCGATTTCTGGGCGTGAGCGTGAGCGATGCCACGGGAGCGGCGAGCGAGCGGCAGGTCAAGCGGGTGAGCAGCATGACGGGGGGCCGGGCGCCGGCCTTGCGGCCCGGGCTCGATCTCGACGGCAACGGCGTGGCGGACGTGGTGTGGGCCAACGCGCAGGGGCAGGCGGAGGCGTGGCTCGACGGCGATGCGGGGCGTGTGCGGCCGCTGGGTGGTGGCGGCGGCTGGAGCCTGGCGGCGACGGGAGACTTCAATGATGACGGGGTGGGCGACCTTGTGTGGCGTGACGGGAACGGCGGGTACGTGGCGGTGGTGATGCAGCTCCTGACGGACGGTGTGGTGCGTGAGAGCGGGTTCATCGGTGGCGACGAGAACTGGTCGGTGGCGGGGACGCAGCGTTCGGACGCCACGCGGCGGTCGCGGATCTTCTGGCGGCACGCCGGCGGCACGGTGGTGCGGCAGGAGATGAACGGCCGGGTGGTGGAATCCAGCGAGACGATCCGCAGTTCCGCCGTCTGGCGGCTCCTCGGCCGGCCGGGCGCCGCATGATCGACCCGCGCGTTCGGCAGACGATCGCTACACGCGGGCCTCGGCCTTTCGCAGCCGCACGTAGAACTCGATGTCGAGTTCGGGATGCGCGAGAGGGCCGTGCGAGCTGATGTCGTCCCAACGCACCACGTTGTGGTTGACGTAGTCGACCAGGGTCATGAACGAGTCGTAGGTCCATGCATGGAAATGGATCTCGTTGCCCTGAGCAAATTCCCGATCGATGATCGCCGCCCGGTCCTGCTCGGGGGTCTCGTGCGCCAACGTGTAATACTCGACGTAGTGCTGGTAGTCGCGGGCTCGATCCGGCCGCTGGTAATCGGCGAGCACGTGGTCGAGGCTGGTCGTCGGCCGGCGACGGTCGAAGGTGCGGTCCTTGTCGGAGACCACCAAGATGAGATAGCCGCCCGGCCGTAGGGTGCGCCAGGCGGCTTCCATGGCTCCGATGGGATTTCGGGCGGACTCGATGACGTGGCAGCCGATCACGAAGTCCAGGCTCTCATCTCCGATTCCGGCGAGCGTGTCGAATTCCGTGCGCAGGTCGGGCCACACGAACTGGTCCTCGGATTGTCCCGCATATCGACCGCGGACGAGCGCGGCGTGTGACAGCCTGTCGCCGTACACGACGTGGCACCGCAGGGGCACCGGGAAGGGCGTGGCCCCGGCCCCCACCTCGAGTCCGTACCCGTGGAGCACCTGGGCGAAGTACTCTCGCATACGCACGCTGCTCGACTCGATTTCCGTCATGCTCCAGGCCCGCGCCTGGCCGACTTCGGGAATGTCGGAGCCCACGGCGAACGCCGCCAACACCGCCTCATCCACCTGGACCACGTCATCCGGCCAACGCCTGCCGAGTGTGGCGACGTGGGCCGGCGACGGCAGGTAATGCCGCCGACCGTGGCGGCAGAAAAACACCCGTTCCCCGAAGCGGCTGCCCCGCGCCTGGCAGAGCACGCCCGAGGGGAGAAACGATGCCGCCGTGGTCATCCAGTGCGATCCTCCGCCGGGTCGGTGAGCGAGAACATGAAACGCGCGACCGAGCGCATCGAGACGTCCCAATCGGAGTGATGCGATCGAATATGCTCCGCGGCCCGGACGCGAATGGCATCGAGATCACGGGCATCGGAGAGGGCGTGATCGAGCGTTTCCGCGAGGCACGACGCCGTCGGGGCCGCGAGCAGGCAGTTGTCACCGTGTCGCAGAAACCAGGTATTGGCATCGTTCTGGTTGGCCACCACCAAGCAGCCGCAAGCCATGAGCTCGAAGGGCAGGTACGAGGGATGCCGAGTCATCATGAGCGCCATGCCGGCGTCGCACGAGCGGTAGAGATTCGGAGTCTCCTCGTACGGCAGCATGCCGATCGTACGAACCACGCCGTCGAGGTGGTGGTCGGCCGGATTCCACTGGGCTCCCGCGCAGACGATGTCCACGTTCTCGCCCCGTCGTGCCTTGAGGAGCCGAAAGGCCTGCGCGGCGAGTTCGAAGCCGTTGCGCGGCGTACCCGGTCGGGCGTAATAGAACAGCCTGCGGGGACCGGCCTGCCGCCGACGCGGAAACGGCTCTCCCGTGGAGAAGAGACTCGTATCGACACACGGGATGAGCGTCACCGCCCTGCCGCCGTATTCCCGCTCGTAGAGTTCCTGGAGTGATCGGGTGTTGGCGATGCCGTAGAACCCGAAGCGATAGGTCAGTTCCGCCTGCGCGTAGGTGCTCCCAGCCGGGTAGAACAGCGGCTCGTAGTCCTGGATCATCGTGAACTTCAGGCCGGTGTTCCGGACGCCCAGAAGGACGTAGGCGGTGGTCCACAGCGTGCACACCGAATAATCGGACGCGGGGATCGAGTCCATCGCCCCTTGCGAGTCGAGCGAGATCACGCTGGATCGTGCGAGGCTGGCGAAGGCCCCGCCGATGAGCCGGCGGATGTGTGCCGTGTTGGCCTTTCCGCACAGCAGAAAGCGGCTCGTCATGCCGCGTTCCGTCTGGAGGTGCGCGGCGAGCCGCAGGATCGTCATGATTCCGCCGTAGTACGGATTGTCGAAGACCGGCAGGAACCAGTTGCAGCTCCGGTGTGACGCGACGGGATTGACCCGCTCGGGGTGTTGTTGTGGTGCGGCGAGCAGATCGGGAGTCGCGTCGTGCCATTGGGCCAGCGCGGAGGCGTCCCTGCTGTAGGCCGCCCAGATCGATGCTGGCGCCGACGGGATCCTCGGCGACGCGATGCGACTCATGCCCCGTCTCCACGCATCCGCAGGGGCGCGACGGATTCGAAACCAGGATGAAAGTAGGGATCGTCACGGAACGTGTCGTCCCAGTAGTGCCGGTCGTCGGACTCGCGTCGCGATCGCACGATCCGGACATGAGGGCTGACCACCCCGCGGCCCTCGGCCGTCATCCTCTCGCAACGCGCCACGAAAACATCTCGCCAATCGAGCCGTGTTTCCCCGGCCGTGACGGCCGGCCACCAGGAACGCCGACAAGCTGCCGCGTGCGGACCTACCGCGGAGACGTTGCGGAACCAGAGTGGACCGCCGAGCGGACCCCAATGGCGCAGCGGCGTGCCGTTGAACAGCGCCGCGCTCGTGCCGCTCGCGCCGGTCACCCTGCCGGCCTCGAGCACCTCGTCGAGCGGCGTGAGGAGCAGCGATCCGACGAACGCGATCTCCGGATGCCCGAGTACCCAGCCTGCGAGTTCGTCGATCCAGCCGGGAGTGGCGTGGTCCACGTCCGTGTCGAGGAACGCGAGCACGCTTCCGGAGCCCGCCGAGGCCGCCTCCAGGATGGCAGCCGTGGTTCCTCGTGAACCGGATACGGGAACGTGCCGCACGGGCACGGTGCCGAAGAGGCCACGTCCGGCGTCGGGTGAACCGCCGACGATGCTCACGGATGCCACCCAGGCAGAGAAATCGTGGGATCCCTGCGCCCCCAATTCCGCCAGCCGATCCGCGGAGTCGCCGACCACGACGAGATCCACCGCTGGCTTCCGGGGAGGCCGCCAGGAGAGCCGGAACCCGGATTCCCGATCGGCCATGACGCACGCGGGCAGGCCAAGTCGCTCGACCCGGTCCTTGATCGTCCGCAACTGCGCCGCCGTGGCATAGGGCTTCGCCTCGATGCCGCTGGCCACCGACGTGGGGAGCACCCGCCAGTGATAGTGCACGCCGCACACGCGGCGGATCCGACGGGAGCGCTCCGTCACCCGGAGGAACAAGTCCCAATCCTGGGCTCCGTCGGTTTCCGACCGCCAGCCTCCGATCGCATCGACGAGCGACCGGCGCATGACGTTGAAGTGCGTCAGGTAGTTGACCGAATAGAGCATCTCGGGGCTCCACTCGGGCTTGAACAGCGGGTTGGTCCTCACCGTTCCGCTCTCGTCCACCGAATCCTTGTCAGAGTAGAGAAAATCCACCTGATCGTCGGACAGAATCGCGCGGGCCATGTCGTGGAGCGCCCATGGCGTCAGCTCGTCGTCGTGATCGAGCAGGCCGATGAAGTCGCCCGCGGCCGCGCTCAGGGCGACGTTTGAGTTGCCCGAGATGCCCAGATTCTCCGTCAGCCGCCGGGGTCGGAAACGGTCGTCTCGTCGCGCGAATTCCTCGATCAACGACCAATTCGAGTCGTTGTCGACATCGGCATACGCGATGCACGCCTCCCACTTCGGGTAGGTCTGCGCGACGAGCGAGCGGAGAGTGCCCGCCAACACGTCGGCCGGGACCTTGTAGATCGGCAGCACGATGCTGATGAGCGGGCCGCGATCGAGCACGTCGTGTGCGTTGCGCTGGCGGGAGAGATCATCGGGAGTCGGCTCGGACGCCTCGATCCACGCCGCATAGTCCGCCGGCGCGGCCGCCACGATCGCCGAGGGTGGGGCAGACTCCGCCGTCGCCGCCTGGACGGCCGTCGCGACGGGGATCGGGTCGGAACTCGGCAGCGGGGTCGGTCTCGGATCGAACCGGTAGACCCGCTCGCCGAACCTGGCCAGCCTGCCAAGCACACGGACTCGCCGCGAGCCGGCCGGCGCGAGCCGCCGGCGCCAACGAGACAGGAGCCGGCCTACTCGGGCACCGAGTGTGGCCGCCTCCGCCTGGAGTTGCTCGAGACGACGCTCGTGCGCGGCCACGGCGGCCTCTGCGTCGAGGATCCGGTCTTCGGATGACCGGAGACTCGTCTGCAGCGAGAGTTCCGTCGCCGTCGCGACCGATTCGTGTCGGGCGAGATCCTGCTCGTGCTTCAGTCGTAGGGACTCGATCGCGGCGGTGAGGGCCTCGAAGGCGTTCCGCACCGTGCCCAATTCCTCCCGTGCCTCGCCGAGCAGCGATTCGCGCTCCCCAAGGAGGATCTCGAGCGCGGATACTCGGGCGGCGGTGCGTTCGTGATCCTCGACGGCCGCTGCCAGAGTCGAGCGCATCGCGAGGAGATTCGTCGCGGACTCGGCTGCGCGGGCGGCGGCCTCGGAGGCGTGGGCTTCCGCGTGCTCGCGACCGCGAGCCGCCTCCTGAATCGCCTGTTCGGCGGCGGCGATCCGGGAGCGGGCGTCGGCCTCGATCTCCGCGAGTCGAGCCTCCGCCTCCACCGCGCGGTTCGCAGCGAGGCCCGCGCGAATCTCCGCCTCGTCGCGACCGAGGAGTGCCTCGGCGTTGGCGGCCTCGACGGCGGCCACGCGACGGAGGGCGTCGCTCTCCCGGACCTCCCGCGCCTGGAGGTCCGCGTCGAGCTCGCGCACCCGTTCGTCGAGGGCCTTCACCGCCCGCGCGGCCCGATCGGCCTCGTGCCGGGCCGCGGAAATTTCCTGTTCGAAATAGTGCCGTTGCCCGACGAGCGCCTCCTCGGTTTCCTGCGCGAACTTCCGGAGCATCGGCGTGGCCGCATCGAGTTCCTTCCGCACTCGATCGAGCGTGGCGAAGGCCGAGGCCGACGTCGGATTGCGCCGCAGGACGAGCAAGGCGGTATAGGCGTCGCCGACCCACGCTCGGAGCGCCGGGTCGAACAGGATCTCCTCGAGTGACGCCACGTGATGACGCCGTTCCGGTGCAAGGAAACGATCGACCTGATCCTCGATTTCGTCGGGTGTGTAGCGGAAGGGTATTTCAAGCCGGTCGCGCGTGCGCTCCAGCACCCCGCGCCAGTCTTCCAGAAGGTCGCCGTAGTCGAACGCCACTCGCGGCAGGTGTCGCGTCGCGTATTCACAATCGAGGTTCGATCGCAACCACAGCAGCGCCGCCGGCCCACGACGCATGAGGTTGCGTTTTTCCAAGGACGCGATGACCTCCAGCGGTGATCGCAGGGCGAGGATGCATCGCGGCTCGTAGCCACCGGCCGCCAACGCCTCCAGGAACAGCGGGGTGAAACGGCAGATCCGTGGATCCTTCACCACGATCAACGGATCGTCTCCGAATTGTCCTGCCACGGCTGCAGCGAGATCGCGTGTCAGCACGGCCTTGCGGCCCTGGGGCAGCTTCGCCAGATCGAGTGGACCCCAGTCGTCCCAGCGGCTGGAGCATTCCGCGAGCAGCCCGTCATGGAGGTCCGACAGGACGGTGGATTCCCAATGACCGGTTTCGTTTCCGACGCCCGCCCCCATCAAATCCTTGGGCAGTTTCGCGCCGGCGAGGCTCAGAATCCGCGTGACGGCGCTCGTGCCCGAGCGGTGCATGCCGAGCACGATGAGGCACCGGCGACGGGTGGCTTCCATCGGTTGCGACGTCGTCGTGCCGACGGCGTCGTCTTCGGCGTCGGGCTTGGAAGAGAGACTCAGCGAACGCGACATCGTTCCACGGGAGGCTTCGACCGCCCCTCGGCCTCGTACGTACCGGCTCGCCGTTTCACGCCTGGACGGTAGGGCAACGACTGGTAGCTTGGGTATTCTGCGAGGATAGCTCGCGTTGTGGCACGCCCGCAATGAACGGTGGAAACCACGGGAAGGCCGGGTTCCCGTCGGCAATCCAGCTGCAGGCTTCGATGGATGGAAGGCCGGTTGACCGTGCGGGTTGCGAGAATTATCGTTCCCCCCGAGTCGGTCGCGCCGCGCACGCTCATCCCCCGCCGACCACCGTTTCCAAACGTCCCGCGGCGGCAGCCCAGTGAAACCCGTTTCTGTCGACACCTGTGCCGCGTCGTGGCACGACTGGTGGCGTGGCACACGGAACGTGGATCTTTGGCTGACGCTCGCGTGGTACGACATCGTGCTTCGCTACCGGCGCTCGATTCTCGGGCCGCTGTGGCTGACGCTGAGCATGGGACTCATGCTGCTGGGCGTGGGGCCGCTCTATGCCGCGTTGACGAGGGTGCCCCTCAGCACCTTCTTTCCCTACATCACGCTCGGACTCACGCTCTGGATCTTTCTGGTGGGCGCGATCAACGAGGGATGCCTCTCTTTCATCAACGCGGCCGCCTACCTCAAGCAGGCGGACTATCCGGGCAGCGTGTTCGTATGGCGCACGCTCACTCGCAACGTGATCCAGTTCATGCACTTCATCGTCCTCTACGTCCCCATCGCGATCTGGGCCGGTATTCGACCGAGTCCCACGATGCTGCTGGCGATTCCCGGATTCCTGGTCGTGCTGATCAATCTGCACGCCGCGAGCATCACGCTCGGAATCCTCTGTGCCCGCTTTCGCGACGTGCCGCAAATCGTCACGAGTGTCTTGCAGGTCATGATGTTCCTGACCCCCGTCTTCTGGCTCCCGGAGTCGCTGCCGCCCGGACGTCTCCACGTCGTGCTCTTCAATCCCCTCGCCCACGCGCTGTCGATCGTTCGAGATCCCCTCTTGGCCGCCCTGCCGCCCAGGCAGAGCATCGAGTTCTTCGCGGTTTTCACCTGCGTCAACGTCGGTCTGGCGGCCGTCGTCTTTCATGCGAAGCGACGGCAGGTCGTGTTCTGGCTATGAACCGATGACAGCACGGCTCCTGCTCGAGAACGTATCGGTGGACCTGCCGGTGTTCGGCGCGCGTGCCGTATCGCTGAAGCAGACCATCGCCGCGGCGGCGACTGGGGGCCGCATCGGCCGGGAAGCGAACGTCACGATCGTGCAGGCGCTCAGCGACGTCTGCCTCGATCTCCGTGCGGGGGACAGGCTGGGCCTGGTGGGACACAACGGGGCCGGGAAATCCACGCTGCTGCGGACGATGGCCGGAGTCTATTCACCGTCGCGCGGACGGTGCCACCGCGAGGGAAGCGTCGCGAGCCTGATCGATCCGCTGCTCGGCGCGGAAATGGATGCGTCCGGGTACGAGAACATCCTGCTGCGCGGTCTGATCATGGGCATGTCGCGAAGTGAGATTCGCCGCCGGCAGGCCGACATCGCCGAGTTCAGCGGCCTGGGAGATTATCTGGCGATGCCGATGAGAACGTATTCGACCGGCATGATGATGCGGTTGGGCTTCTCGATCGCGACCGCCGTTCAGCACGACATCCTCTTGATGGACGAGTGGATGGCCGTGGGTGACACCGAATTTCGCGAGCGTGCAGAGGAACGACTCGCGAGACTCGTCGCGGACTCGGGAATCCTCGTCCTCGCGTCCCACTCGACCGATCTGATCGCCCGTGAATGCACGATGGTGGCGGAAATGTCGCACGGGGCGATCCAGAGACTCGAGCGGATCGTCGCTGCCGGGGCGGCCGTCGAGCCAGATGACCCGGTCGTGCCATCGCGTGCCGATGGCACGTGAGCATGTCATCGGCGGGTGGAACACGTCCGCAACTCGGCCTCACGTGCGGCCGCCACGCGATCAGCGCGAACGCCCGAGCAGGCCAAACGCGTCGAGGGCTTCGCCGGTGTGGCTGCGGAGCAGGGGTGACGGGGGCGTCGCCTTGACGGCGGCGACTCCCCGCGGGCTGCCGGACGCCTGCGGCTGGCGCCGCCAGCGTTCGGCGTGGATCGCGATGTCCTCCGGCGGGCCTTCCGCCACGACCCTGCCGCCCCCGTCGCCCGCCTCCGGCCCCATGTCGATCACCCAGTCGGCCGCGGCGATTACCTCGAGGTTGTGCTCCACCACGAGCACGGTGTTGCCCGCCGTGACGAGCCGCTCGAGGACGTGCAGCAGCTTCTCGATGTCGGCGAAGTGGAGCCCCGTCGTCGGCTCGTCCAATATGTAGAGCGTCTGCCCTGTGCCCGGCTTGGCGAGTTCGCGCGAAAGCTTCACGCGCTGCGCCTCGCCGCCGGAGAGCTGCGGGGCCGGCTGCCCGAGCGTGACGTAGCCGAGGCCGACGTCCACGAGCGTGTCGAGGATACGC
>Ga0214923_10005903_pt1 | contig 13983 bp, 9 predicted proteins | sample LL1510_MetaG_FD_177993 | JGI IMG/M metagenome (GOLD analysis project Ga0214923, IMG submission 177993) | Freshwater microbial communities from Lake Lanier, Atlanta, Georgia, United States - LL-1510 | ecosystem: Environmental > Aquatic > Freshwater > Lake | place: USA: Georgia | collected 2015-10-15 | reverse complement strand
ATACCGCAGCCCCAGTTGAACCAGTAAATGTAATTGGTGTACTTGTATTTCCAAAAAATCTTATATTATTGCTTCCGTTAAATTGCAATTCAACAGTACCAGAAGTTCTATTAATTTGAGCAGAACTAATTGTAATAAAACCATCCGTTAAGGAAGTCGCAAGAACCGTACCCGTAACTTGTAATTTTTGTCCAGTATCAGTAGTTGAACCAATTAAAAGATTTCCAGCTAAATAATTATTGGCAGTACCATTCATAAAAAGATTCCAACGGTTTGTTCCCGAAGATATCTCACCAAAGAAACCATAGTTATTTGTAGCACCAGTCAAACTACTTGATGCAAAAAATCCATATTGATTTGTTACAGTTGAACCCGCGCCAATTGTGCCTTGTGATGTAATATAATGGGATAAAGTAGTTAATGTAAATGCACTCGCTTGTGTTCCTAAAAATGAACTATATCCAATACCTAAAGCACTTACATCTGATTGGAAAGTAGCTTCATTTCTTATACTAATACCAGTAGTCGAACCCGTAATATTTTTTGATACCCTTAAATTATAACCAGTTAAACTTGTTGTACCAATCCCTAAACCTCCAGAAGAAATTACTGTATCCCCTTGTAATCTTGTAGTTCCATTAACGTCTAACCTGTATCCAGCATCTGTAAATGTTCCACCATTTTGTAGGATGAAGTTACCACTATTTGTAGCAAATGAAGCAAATAAAGTGCCTAAACTCGAACTACCAAAATATAAAGGATGCCCCATTATATTTAATTGTCTTCCAGCAACACTTGTCTCTAGAGACTGAATCCAACCTACATTAGATTGAAAATTTATATGAACACCATTGCCTAATCCTGATGGTGTATTTGATCCACCTGTAATTGATAAAACCTCCCCTATTCCAGTTTTTCCTGCTAAGTAATTATTAGCCGTTCCGTTCATATAAAGATTCCAACGGTTAGAACCAGAAGGAATATTGCCATAAAATCCATAATTATTTGTAGCACTAATCAAACCTGATGAAGCTTGAAATCCGTATTGGCTAGTAATTGTTGAACCACTACCAATAGTGCCTTGTGTAGCTTGAAAATGTGTATATGCTAGTATTGTAAAAGTACTAGCTTGAGTATTTAATTGATTTAAAGTACCAAATGCTTGTGTAGTTACATCACTTTGAACTGTGCCACCTTGAACAATACCATATGCAGTAGTCCCTCCAGTAATAGATTTACCAATATTTAGATTAATTCCAGTCAAAAAAGAAGTTCCAATGCCTAAACTACCCGAAGAAATAGTAGTGTTAGAACCTAATGTAATAAGTGAACCAGAATCTTGGATGTTACTATTACCTATGGAAGACCCACTTGTAAACTTAGGAACATAATTTGTTGTACCAGATCCTGATATACTTCCCCCTCCTGTTGTAGCAATAGTAATAGAACCATTACCATTTGTAATTGTTATACCACTACCTGCTGTTAATGTAGATTTAGATAAGGTGTTACCAATTGTGTTACCAATAAGCAACTGTCCATCTGTATATGTACTTTGTCCTGTACCACCTCTATTTGGTGCTATCACTGTACCATTCCAAGTGGCAGAAGTAATAGAACCTGGATAGTCAAAAGTGTTTGTACTCCAACTTACGTTAGCAGGTGATAAGTCATGTCTGTCCCAAGTACCTGCAGCAATACTATTACTTAATAAAGTAATTGAAACATATCCTCCTGAAGGTATTGAAGCAACTAATGTGTTACTATTATTATTTACACTAATTGCACCACTACTTTGGTTATTGTTAAATGTAAATGTAGTTCCATTTGCTAATGTTGTAGCATCTGGTAGTTTAATAGTTTGTCCTCCTGAACCACTAACTAAAATTTCAGGAGCAGAATTTACAGTTAATACAACTTGTGTACCTGATGCAGTGATAGAGCTAAATCCATTTATAAATGCATTAGCAGAAATATTATAACCACCTAGGTTAACATTTGAAGTTGCTCCTGTATATGGAACATATGTGGTAGAAAAACCGCTACCAGAATTATATGTAACTCCTATTAGATTTTGTATTTGTTTAGAAATTTGCCATAACAGTTTTTCTTCTGTTCCGTAACCTATTTCTTGCGAAGGGATTGCCATGTTATTATTATTTTATTTATTAATTATACCAACCTGTTGTATCTAAAAAATTATTAATTGCAGTAGCAATAACATTTTGCGCAGTAGGATGTATTGCATCTGACGCCAAATAATTAGCTGTATTTGTTCTATCGAATGCAGTTGCCATTGAATAATATTTGATATTAGGATTAGCTAAATTAGTAATATAGGTATTCATAATTCCACGCCCAATTTCAATTTTATTTTCGTCTGAAGTAGTTGCACTTGGGGTTGAACCTAACCAAAGAATTTTTGAAGCTGGAAATCTTTTTATTAAATAATTATTAATAAAAGTAATGTTATTCAAAAATATTGTTTGATTTGCTGAAACGCTTAAGCCTCCAGAACCCAAATTGTTTGCATCGTTTGCTCCAATCATAATAACTATTAAACTAGGGTTTGACATATCATAATAGCCCCATTTAATTCCTTGTACTACGGAATCGGTAGTCATCGATGCTTGAGCTTTATTTGTAAGCCAAAAATCGTACCCTTTATTAATAAGATATTTTTTTACTTGTTGAGGAAATGGCTCTTGATTAGCAGTTGAAGACTGTGTTGGTGTTGGAGTTGTAACATTATCAAAACTTATTGCTCCAGTTCCAAAAGAAATTGAATCTCCTATCCAAAGTAACTGACGTGATGCAAAAATATTAGTATTTTTTGTAATATTATAACCAAATAAATTTACAGAAATAGTAACCGCAGTACCTATTGCATCATTACATACTATATACATATTTTGGTCCCATCCTAAAATTTGGAAAACATTATCTGTGATAGTATATCTTTCGTTTGCTTTTAAAGTAATTGGTATATTAATTCTTGGATAACCATTAGGTACTATTTGGTCATTAGGTCCTCTAAATTTTCGATTCGTAATATTGTCAATTCGGAAAGATATGTTAATATCCCTACTAGCTATAATAGTAAAGCTAGTAATGTAATACATTGAATTTGGACCTATGTTATAATTATTTTGATTATATATATTTAAAGTTGTTAGTAAATCTGTACCTAGTGTTGGGGTAGCAGTAGTGCTAGTTCCAGAAAATGCTTGTGGAATACCTTCTGCCAAACAAATATCGTTTATATTTCTTTGATTAATTACTGGGAAATTTGCCATATTATTTTATTTATTAATTATCAGGTGTTGACGCAATCCATTCTCTATTCCCATCTGCTTTCCACAAATATGTTGAACGAACATATGATTTATTTTCATCATTTGTTATCGTATAAATTGTATTTACTGTTGGTGTTCCGTCTGCAATCATTTCAGCATATGTTGACCTTAATACGTAGTTTACTGGTTTGTAAGATAGGAATGATTTAAATAGATCATCAAGATTTAACCAACCTTTATAGCTAGATTTATTTTTTTCCCAGAAGCCTGTTTTAATAAATGTAGGCACGATAAATTTTGTTAAATATTACAAATATATATTAGTTTTAACAATATGTATTATATTGTTAAAACTTTACATTAACGATTTAGATTATTGTCTATAACTAAATTAGTTATAATCATCTTCCCTGACCAACATATTTCTTTTTACTAGGAGCAGCTTTAGGACCAAATGATTTTTGATGCTTGCCTTTACGCCTTCTTCCAAATACAATTTTCTTTGCTTCTGTAGAACCTTTTGCTTTTGCCATTGTTATATAGTTTTAAGCTGAAAGTGCATAAAATCAGGACGATTTTCCCAATCTGCTCCGCAATCAAAACCTGCATCTCTAAAACATTGTAAAAATCCCTCACTAAAAGGAGTTAATCTTCTAGCTATAATTTGTTCTCTATTTAAACCTAAAGGGTTACACCAGCTATTTACATCAATAGCCACACCCCATGAATGTAATGACATAGATGACAATCCACGTTTTTTACGAATGTTGAAACAACCATCCCAAGTTTTAAGTTCTTTTACATATCCTGTAGATATAAGATTCTTAAATGCTTGTGTCAATGGTTCCACCATGTCTTTGTTACAATAGATCTTCTTAGGGATAACACCTATCTCTAGTTCTGTAGGAACATCCCACATAACCATATGCTTGCTTTGTGTAGCAAGAAGATCAGGTTGTCCGTATTTCTTTAAAGCTTGTGCACTAGACAACATTGTTGTTCTTTTTATTTACTAGTTTAGTACTTTTATTTGCTGCTTTAGCAAGTTTTTGTAAGTTTTCTTTCTTATCAAGCAACTCTTGCTTTTCTTCAGAAGGTTTGATGATGACAGCTTCTGCTTTTATAGAACATTTTTTACAAAACAATCCTTTGATGAACTCTATTAACTTTTTCATTTTTTTAATTTTATTTTAAAATATGTATCAATTCCGTAAATAATTACACCATTTGTATTAAGTGTTACACTGGGACTAAATGTATTATCTTTTTTATCCTTATACAACAAAGAACCTCGTATTCCTAATTCAGAAATTCTTGGAATAGTGACAACACCAACACCTACATACAACTGACGTTTTCGAGGAGCCTCTTTATTTATAAATATAGAATCTATTCTTTTAGGAACACGTAAGTTAAACTCATAACTTCTTTTAGTTAATTTATTAAACTGTGTAGTGTCTCTTATAACAATATCTCCTAATGTATCTAGATTTAATTCATCTTTGTAGATGTTTTGAAATAGATGATCATTAACAAGTTTCTCATATTGTTTTTTTAAAGCTAAGTAATTGGTATCAGGTGTGTATTCTGATGGAATATCACTAGGAATTTGCTCAATTAGTTTAGGGGAAGTGTGTATGGTATCGTGTAGAGGCAAGTAAACTGTATGAGATGTAACGGTTATGTTTGTTTTTGGTTTTTCTATATTAGATGAGCAGGCTTTTTGTATGAGAATAATTGCTAATAGCACTCCTATGATGCATATAGTTATTGCATTTTTCATTCTTTAGTTGGTAATTTAAACATTGTTGATGAATATGTAGTGAGAGCTAACAGTCCAGCAATAAGTCCTGCCTCTATTCCTAATAACATAGCCACATCTGCATATGACTTACCCACTTCCCATTTGTGTATTGCGTAATTGGTGTTATTAATAAAATCAATAACTAATGCAATAGCAAAAGCTCTACGAACAGAAGGTTTACCATCATCTCCTATCCATAGATTTTCAACATATTTAAATATTCGTATTATCCAGGTAATCATCTTCGTCTTTATTTATTATTGCGACAGGTTGAATCTTTATATCTTTAGGAGGATTATCTAAAGGAGAAGGAATTTTATAAGTTGAGCTAGATTTATACACCTCACGTTCTAGATTGTCTATACGTGTTTTATCTATATTTGTTTGTGCCATTAAAGCTTTTACATCAGCTTTTATTTCATTAACATCATTCCATATCATCATACCCAATACGGATACTAATCCTGGAAATATCCAACTTTTGAATTGATTTTGTAGAGAGTCAGGCATTGTACATAATAATAAACAATAGCATCTCTATCTCCTTGGTTTAAAGGTTAAGATGCTATTTAGTTTAACAAAAAAATTAATGAAGTGTAAAAAAGCAAAAGACTTACTCTGGTACGCAGTTGGTAACTTAAACGTAGTAAGTATTGTTGATACAAATATCTATAATCTAATTGACTTATGCAAATAAATTTTTAATTAATATGCATTATATTTATTGAATTGTAGGATAGCTATAGAAAACTATCCTACATAATATAGCTATTAGCGTCCTGCTGATCCTGTTTTTGGAATAGTAACATCAAATGCTTCAGCAAATCCATCACTAAAAATAGCAGCATATGTTACAGCAGCTTTAGCTGCTGGTAAAGATTTCATTAAGTATTTAATTGGTTGAGCTTTCTTTCTAGCTTCTTCAGAATCTGTATCAGCCTTAAAGTCTACTCCTGTAATTTCTTGGAAAAAATGTCCTGCAAATTTAGTGAAGTCTGTAGCAACACCTACAGCTGGAAATATACCACCACTTAATATATCTTCTATTCCTTGAGGAGTGTAGAAGAAGGAAAGCTCATTCACAAACTTATCTGTTGTACGCAACATATAGTTGTGTAAGTTTTTAGTTGCTTTATCTTCATCATCATCACCTGCACCAATAATTCCTAAAGATAACATTAATCCAAGTAAAGATCCTAATATCAAAAGTTCTTGTAATTGTTTACGTATATTATTTCTTATTAAATCAATAAAGTCTTCCTTATTCATATTTAATGTCTCACCTGTTGACTTTAAATATTCTTCTGAGAATTTTTCAAATAACTCATTAGCATATTCTATTCCCTTCTCGTTCATAATTAATAAGTTACGGAAGTTATTATGTGAACTACTCAACATATCCATAAACACCCTAGCAAATAATCTAATACGACCAACATCATACTTCTCTCCTTCAGATACTCCATCCTCATTTACAATAACAGAGAAATCATCACTCACCTTTTTAAATTCAGAAAAACGTGTATCAGCTAGTTTAGGAATCCAACCTTTAAATACCATCATACTCTTAGTCCAGATAGACATGGACATTCTATTAATATCACCATCTGACATACCACCAGTGGCATTTCTAGATATACGTCTAGTGAGATTAGTAAGGCGTTGGATTTCTTCTTTATTATTTAAATCTAATCCTTCTATTTCAAGTTCACCATTAACAAGCTTAGAAGTTTTTATCATAGATCTTGTTTTCTTTAGCTCTTCTATTTCAGCTTTCATTTTTTTAGAATTCTGAAAAGCTTCTGGACTATCGTAACGATCTTTATATTTAGATTTTACGTATTCTCTAATGTTAATTATACGCCCATTCTCCACCATAGAGTTTTGCAACAATGTAAAGAAAACAGATTTCTCAAGCCATTGTTCAGGTTTTCTCATAGCAATCATTAACGCATCGCCAATATTAATGCGTGTTAATTTACTAATACCTGCCTTCTGTAATTGCTCATAAGAAGGATCATCTTTTAATGGCATAAATTTATCCATTAGTTCAAAAAATATCTTCTCACCTTCAGTTCCTTTTTTATTAACTATACCTCTAAAATCTTGAGCAATAATAGATGCTTCATTCTTAAATACTTCACGAGCATCAAAGTAATTACCAGCTTGGGCTATCATTTGAACGTTACCTCCAAACATATTCACTGCACCAGTGATTCCTTCAAATCCTAATGTCTTTAATTGGAACCATCTGTTAGCTGTATCAATAGTTTTCATTAAAGACGTAGGTGTAGCATTCTCATTTTCTTTCCAAACATCTTTACCAAAAAGTGGCTTCATAGTTTTATTAACCACCTTCTTCATAAAGTTTAAAACTTTGTCAACATGTAATGGTACATCAGTATCAGATAGAACATACTTCTGACCATACAATAACACCCTCATAAAATCATCAAACATCTTAACATTTTGATCATTTCCTTTCTCTGTAATAGGATTACCAAGTTCATCAAACATAACCTCATTTAAATGATTAGTTCTTAAGTGTTCATTTTTAAATTGTTCAACACTTTTAATCAACTTAATTTGTCCTTCAACATCTGATAGATATTTGTACTTATTAACTTGTTGTAAATAAAGAATCATATTCTTAAATATGTCTTGGCTAACTTCTGAATAGTCATTTACACCATCCTCTCTTTGAGTAAAATCATATGTATAATACTTAGGGATAGAATTTTCAAGCTCACCTGTCACATTATTAATGTTTCCAAGTCCAACTTCACCTTTGCTTATAGTTAGTTGTCTACCTAATTGTTTATTGAAGTTAGCAACTGCAGATAAAGGATTTGTAAATGCAAACTCCTCTGCCATACTCTTTCTTAAGAAAGGTAAAAATGTAGAAGCTATTGTGTTTTCAATATAACCTGTATCCTTAGCCATATTATTAATCTTCTGAATGAAGTTATATAAGTCTTTAAGATCTTCATCTTTCTCTATTAACTTATACTCATCAGATAACCAGTGACTTTGAGGATGTCTTTTTAATACATAGTTATTATATCCAAAAAAGTCACTGCGATCTATATCAAATTCAGCTTCCACATTAATAATCTTAGCTTTCATTTCTTCATACTCCTCTTCACTCATATCCTGTTCTTCAAGACTCATAGTAGAATCATATCTGTATTCACTTTTGATTCTGTCAATACGACTTTTCATTACCTCTTCAGCCTCTGTTTTATATCCATCAACATCAATATTGGCTCTTAACCATTTCATATCACCACCTTCTAATGAATGATTAGTCACCTCATCGTAGAAGTTTTTACTATACTTATAAATAATTTTGTTTACAAGTTTACCATCATCATCTTTTTGATATATCTTACTAACAAGATCTAATACATTTCCACGTTTCATCAAACGATCACGAATTTTCATTAATTCTTTAACCTGCTCTAATGAATCTGCAGATGCTTTACTTTGTGCTGAACGAGTTAATTTATATAACAACTGAAATGATCGTGCGGGTAATTCAGATACACCTCTAAATAAAGAACTTAATCCAGTTACAATCTTTTCAGGACTTAATAGATTAGTTGTATTGTTTCTTTGGCCAATATGTTTATCTGCAAAATCTTTATGTGCATTAATTAAAGTCTTTCTTAATAAATATAATTCTTTTGCAGCTTTATCCATACCTTCTACCACTGCCTTGTTTCCTTGTATTATCTCTTTTTCTTCTTCGCTTTCAGCATTCTCTTCCATATCTTTAGTATAAAAAAGACTTCCTAAGTCAGCACCTATGTTTTGGAATAACTCTGACACCTTGATAAAGTTAGAAATATCATCTGAAAACTTCGATAACTCTTTATCATTGCTATCAGAAGATTTAGCTGGTCTATCTTGATAACTAGTTTTGTAATCATTTAAAATGTTTTGACCATCTCTAACCATTGAGTTAACTACAGCAATCAACGGATTGATATTATAAGTAGCTTGAACTATACGTACAGCTTGACGTAATGTCTCTAGCTTATCTCTCTTAATACGTTTTTGTTCTTCATTAGATACATTTTGTTTTTCTAACTGAGTGATTAATGATTTCATCTTACCTAACACCTCATCAAGTTCTTCATATCCTGTACTTTCACTATCGTCTGTAACAGGAATTAAATATGGTTCTTTGATTTCTGATGGATTAACTGACCCAATGGCAAGTCCAAGTAACCTACTTGGTACTCTTGTTGAAAAATTAATATCCATAGCAATAGGAATTGCTTTTTTTTGAAGAACATTATTAATACCATAGTTAGATAGTAACATATCTTTATAGCGACTCAACTGTATACCATAGGCTCCTTGCTTATACCAAGCAACGTCAGGAAGTATGGGGGAGTTTGGATTTCCTTTATTAATCACCATAAACTTCCAGTCAACAATCATAGCATCCCCATCTGGAGTGACTACTAAAATGTCAATTGTACCAGCTTCATCCACAGACTCATCATACAACATCACCTCAGAGAATACTAAAGACTCTTCTCCTGTCTCTTCATTTCTAGGTAGAGTATCCACCCATTCTGTAAAATAGTTTTCTAACATTTGGTAATATCCCATGCTAGGAAGATTTATTTCTTTAGCACTAGGTTGTGGTAAAGGAACATCACGCTTTGTACCATCCTCGTTATAATAACGCTTATGTATACCTTCAAAGTCAAGGTGACCTTTAATACCAAATATACGTTTGATATTATTCATTTGCTTCTCAGCTTCTGTAAACTTGGTATTAGGAAACTTCTGCTTATACCAAGCCTTCACTCTATCTGTTACACGATTTGCAACTTTTACTTTTTTATTATCTGGTGTAGTGCGCTCATAGTAATTAGTAGCCTCTTCAGTGTCAGCTAATAATGGATCTGGAATTTCATCTTTATCAATAATTTTTTCGATAGTGTTTTTTGTAGCAGCTATCTTATCCTGAATTTCTTTTTGTTTAGAGTTAACCACTTGATAAAAAGTACCTTGTCCTGTCATATCACCCATCAATCCCACTTGACCACCGATGATTTGATCAGCTGTCTCTTGGAATAATGAAATATCATTCTTACGATATACACCTTTAAAGAAATCAAGAATAGCCTGCCACATTCTTTTTACAAGAGAAATGTTTTCAGGTTCTCTTAATTCAGGATATTGATCAGTGTTTTCTAACTTATTAACAATCACTTCAGCAATCAATTTATCTACAGCTTCCTTCTTGATTTTACGAATGTCAGGTTTACCATTAGGTAATTGATAGTTAGGATTGTCTTTATAAGCATCGTACACTTGTTTGTATATTTTAAAACGATCAATCTTAGATATGAGCTCATTGATTAGTTTAGGATTAATTTGTTCAATAGTTGCTGTAGCAATATGAACTGTTTCTTCTGTAATAGCTACACCTTCTTTACCTTCAGCTAAAGCAATAATACCATGCGTAATGTCAGCAATACCATTAATACTTGTTACATCTAATCCTGTTCTCTTAGCGTAATCTTGTAATGATTCAAATGAAATACCTATGTTCTTTGCAATCTGTTTCATTTTCTCAATTGTTTGAGGGCTTGCAACAGACATTTGCATATCTTCTATTTGTAATTGAGGCTGTCCTGCTTGCTCTGCAGGAGTTTCCATCACTTCATCATCAAATGCATTATCTTGAGATGATTCATAGTTCTGATGTGTAAATCCTTGATAGTAGAAATTAAACTTATCTTGTGACTTAACATAAGGTAAAAATGCTTTCCAATCAATAAAGTCTTTATCACGACCCATCTTTAACTTAGCCACCATGATTTCTTTCCATAATTTGAAATAGTTATCATGCTCCTCTTGATTAGGAGTGAGGCGTATAAAAAAGTCAATTACATATCCACTATCTTTTATCCAATCACCTTTCTTATGTTTAACACGTATGGTTTCTTTAACTTTAATAGGTTTTTTTGTTTCAGAATCTTTTCTATAGTAAGAAATTTCTTCTTCATGAAATCCTTTCTCTGCATAAAATTCACCATCTATAACACCTTGTACAGTTAATGATCCAAAATTTTGTTGATGTTCTGCACCATAGAAACTATTAATTACTTTATAATTAGGAAACTTAGTTGTAAATTTCTTAAACCAACTATATTCTGGAATAAGAGTGTTTGCTGCAGATGCTGCAGCAGTGGCATCTGGACCAGTGTATCCTAATATTTTATTTGTAAGTTTTGTATCTTCTTCTGTAGCATTGACCAACTCATTAGGAATTACCCAATCAATATCATGAAGAGTTTCATCTGCAGTGCGATAAACTTCTCCAGCTTTACGTAGAGCTAACGATCCTGTAAGAACCATTCCTACTTCCTTCTGACCAAAATCAACAATTGATTTAGCAAAAGTATCACCCTCAATAGTTTGATTGTAATACTTTCTAATTTGATCTTGACCTAGTTCATAATTAAAATACACATAGTTATTATTCAACACTTCATCAGCAATACTAAGTGCTAAGTTGTTAAGCTTATTAACTTTTTCAGTTTTATTTTTACCTTGAATAAAATCTGATAAAGACTCTAAAAACTCTTTGATGTCTTCTATAATATTTTTCCACATGGAGAAATCCTCTCTTGTCCACTTACTATCAAGATCCTTTTCAAAAGCTTGAGGATTGTAATACTGTTGCATTAACTTTTCTCTTAAGAAATCAACAATCACTCTATCTCTTACTTTGTTCTGCCATTCTTTAGAATCAGCTACATACCCTTCCTCATTTTTAATAATGTTCTTGTTATAGGCAAAACGTTCAGTGTATTTATCCCACTTACCCACTAAATATCTAAGTTCAGATTTAATCTTATTGTTTTGCTTACCTAACATGCTGTAGGCAAAGTACGCTACCTCAGGAAGAATAGATTCTCCTTCTTGATACGCAATAGATTTTGTAATAACATCAGCTGCGCTCACTGCATCTAAACCAAGATCATCTTTTAATGATTTGTATTCGGTTGCTGTAATATTAAAGTCTTTTAAAAAACCTTGCGTCAACTTATCTTCTAACGAAGTGTTATATGATTCAGGAACATTTCCATCATATTCATTCCATAGATAGTAAGCCATATCTTCACCTTGAGCTGCTACCAGCTGCTTCCACGCATTTAAACTTTTGTTTGGACAAGTTGCCATATTATTTGCAGATTTTTTCTAGTACTTCTCTTACTTCTTTAGGAGTTAATCCTAAAGAGTTCATAAACTCTTTTGTTACTTTAGACTTATCATACATCACTCCTCTAATTGAAACTTGTTGAGATTCTGATACAATAGCTGGTTTAGTAGGCATACCTTGCTCTAAAGGCATCACTCTTCTCATTGTAATTGTAACTCGATAAGATCCAGGCTTATAAGTTTTACCATCTAATTTAGTAGTCAATGTTGGTAAAAAACTATTCTGAGGTGTAGGAAAAGTTCTATGGAACACTTCTCTATTAATTCCATCTACACCAAAGACATATACTGTACCATCTTTAAGAAGTAGATTTTTAGGATCACCATCTCTTGACTCAATTGCAAAATTTCCTGTTCCACCAAGATTAACTCCTATAACAGGATAACCAATTGCTGATCTACTTTCATCAACATCATTATGAGTACTAATAAAACTATTAGATTCATAAAGATTGATAATGGCTCCATCATAATTAGTCATATCTACACCTGTAGCTTTCTCCATTAACTCTTTAAATCTAGAAGTTATTGGTGCCAAAGTTTGACCATTAATAGAAGTGTCATAATATCCATATTTATTTTTGTTTCCTGGATTAATAACATCTGGTATATTTTTAGTTTCTTTGCCAGGATTATTTACTTTATAATCCCATCTCAAACCTAAACCAATCATCTTACTAGCATCTTTTCCTTTGTTAGTTTTAGAAGCTTGTGATTCAAGATATGGTTTTAAATAATCAAACAATTCCATTTGTTCATCTTTTGTAAGAGCTTGTTGATTTACATATATACCTGCTTTAACCTTTTGTCCTTTAGGTTGACTAGCTGACTGTTGACTTAAAACAGGAGCAGTTGATTGAGACCTAGGTTTGAATTCAATTTGCCAAGCTTCATTTAATTTAGGTCGAACTTTCTTTTCAAAATATTCTTTAGACCATCCTTCTAATTTAGACCATTGTTCAGCATTTTTACCTGAACCTACTAACTTATGAAGAGCTTTAGTAACTACAACATCTACAGTTCTACCATCTTTTGATTTCCAAGTAATGATATCACCCACCTTAGCATTTTTCCAGTAATCTAATTTACCATCACTTTCGTATCTAGTAGTTGCAGTTCTTTCACCACTAAGTATTGCATCAAATGTTGTATTAGCTTTTACACCAGGTCTCTTATCATTACCATAAACATAAGTCATTTGACCTTCTAACTTATTTGTAGATTGAGTAACAGTTGGTTGAGATGTAGCGGTTTGTTCAAAGCTAGGCTCGTTGGTAGATTTAGAGAATGAAGGTACTAAACCTTTATCAATTATCCTAACAATTGTTGCATCAGCTGTTTCATTAGCACTAGCTTCTTGTATCACCTTACCGTTAACAATTTTCTTAGCTTGTTTAACTACCTTCTCATATCCATTATCAATCACTGATGGTCTAGGAGAATCATAGAATTCATTAGCTCTATAACTATCTCCCCACGCGTTAATCATTGTATATACATATTGATCATTCTCTTTACTATCTTTAACTAATAAAGCATCATTTTCATTTATATATACTTTTTTGAACAAAGCACGTTTGATAAAACTATAGTCGCCTTGTTTAATCATATTGGCTTTATTTTTTCCAAGAG
>Ga0214923_10005902_pt1 | contig 13987 bp, 16 predicted proteins | sample LL1510_MetaG_FD_177993 | JGI IMG/M metagenome (GOLD analysis project Ga0214923, IMG submission 177993) | Freshwater microbial communities from Lake Lanier, Atlanta, Georgia, United States - LL-1510 | ecosystem: Environmental > Aquatic > Freshwater > Lake | place: USA: Georgia | collected... | reverse complement strand
AAAACGGCTTTGCCGTTTAATTGCTATATGCTAACCAGGCGCATATAGCTAACATCGCACTGCGTGCTCAGTTACTATATGCTAACCCGCCCATACCAGACATCACACGGAGTACGTTGTAGTTCACGGCATACACACGTACCTTGGCCGTGTAAGACCCACCTACCGTGTTGTTCGTGAGCGTAAGCTGGAGGGTGGCATTGTCAATACGGGACATGTTGCACGTGCCACTGGGCTGGTGGTCCTCCGGATTTAGAGCAAAGGAGTACACGTTGATGCCCACAGCCGGGATGTTAGTGTGGTGCTGGAAGGGCTGGACCAGATTGAAGTAGGTGCCGGGGCGTTCAGAAAACCTGTCGTGGCCGTTCAGCTGAATCTTGGCAGATACACAGGGGTTCACGCCAGCTAGACCCTCAACACGAGTAATGGAATAACCAGACTCAAGTGCAGCACGATCGAACCAATCGGAGTAGTTGAAAGGCTGTTGTCCCTTCCAGGGGTCCACCGTCGTGTCACATGCCACAAAGCGGTCAGGCTGGACCACCCAGATAATCTCCTTGCAAGGGTGGTTAAAAGACATCTTGATCTTGTTGGCCGAGCTCGTTACGGACTCATCGCCCGTGAACTGGAGCTGTTCAATGAGATACTCATGGGCTACCTGGGCAAACCGGCGGCGCTCCTCCGTGTCCAGATAGATGTAGTCTACATACAGAGAGGCAGATACCAGGCCCGTCTGGTTCACACGATTTACAATAGAAGCACAGTTGGACCAGCACAGATTCTGAATCGTGTTAAACTCAATATTAAACTTCACCTCGTGGTACTGAAGTGCAATCAGAGGCAGTGCCAGACCGGCGTGGCGATTGAACCAGAACTGCAGAGGAATGTACATGGTGTACTCGGGACTGCAAGAGCGGTCCTCGTCGGCAGCGTGGGGCTCACCACCGGCACAGTCAGAGTCACAACCACCATTGGGCACCTGAGAAATAATGTTCACCAGCGTGGGCACATTACCCACCATCTCTGCATAACCGGCCTGCTTGCCCGCGGGACGAGTCAGCTCATTCCAGATATGGAGCCAGTCACCATAGTGCTTATCAATCTTCTGGCCACCAATCTCCACCTCTACATAGCTAATCAGATTGTGGCCCACCCAGTTTAGCCAACGGAACTGGGCTCCCTGAGGGTCAGAAGAAGTCAGAGATACCTGAGGAAGAGTCACCTGCAGATAGGTGCGGTGGATTAAGTCACCATTACGGGAAATGGTGCAGGTAATACGCTTACCAAAGTTGGCTACACCGTTAAAGGTCTGCTCGATAGACTCCATGGCAAAGTTGGAATGACGACGGTACAGTTGCTTGAAAAAAGTTACTTGGGGATTAGCCGTCAGATACACATCCTGGGCACCATATGCAACAAGCTGCATTAAACCACCTCCGGACATTGCTTATACTTGACCGTTCGAAATTTTTTCTGAAAATAACCGGGAGCCGTTTAATGGCTTTATCTAAAGCTCACCAGTAAAGTAAGATTATGTCTAATCTCGATGATGTACTCATATCTGAAGAATTTGTCCCAGGATCAACTAGTTCTATAAATAAACCTACAACTCTAGAGGCATATCATAAACAAACATTACAGGGCTTCAAGGACCAACATGACTTACTTGATGACTATAAGATACGTCTGGCCTCTCTTGAACAAAAACGTGATGTAACTGTAAAATTTTCTGATGAATGGAGACAAATAACAGAGGAAATCGATGACTTGCAAAAATTAATTATAAAAATTGAAAAAGACGAGAGTCGCATAGACTATTTCTTAAATGTTGGTAATATGATGTTTCAATACTATGATGCACAGGAAACGGTTGCAGCGGGAACTAATGTCTCTACTTCCATTACACGAATGCCCTCGAATTCGGTACTTAGCTATTTTTCGGTGCCAGAAGAAACAGAAACTAAGAGTGAACAAAAAATCAAGACAGTCAAAACCAAAAAAGCAAGTGATATTGAATCTACCGAAGGTCTGAATCGTGACAAGATGTTAGAAAAGTATTTGGCTGTCATAGATCCATCGGCTATCAAGAGTGGAATTCTTCCAGGATCAGGAATAGAGCCTGGATGGGGTGCATGTCCAGCCTGTGAAGTAGATATGACCTTTTATCAGAACGAGGCTAAACTTGGTTGTCCAGAGTGTGGATTCGAAGAATTTATCTTGATAGATTCTGAAAAACCGAGTTACAAAGACCCGCCCCGAGAAATTACATATTTTGCATACAAGAAAATTAATCATTTTAATGAATGGTTGGCCCAGTTCCAGGCAAAGGAAAACACGGATATTCCACATGATGTCATCGAGGCTGTTCTAGCTGAAATTAAGAAAGAACGCATTAATGATCCTAAACGTGTTAAAAAAGAAAAGATTCATCAGATTCTGCAGAAACTCAAGTTATCCAAGATGTATGACCATGTTCAACAGATTAGGAACCGGATACAACAGCAGATGACAACACTGGTTTTATCAAGAGAAAATGAGGAGCGTCTACAATTCATGTTCAAGGAGATTCAGCCAGCATTTATTAAATTTTGTCCTAAGGGTCGATCCAATTTCTTGTCATATCCATATGTTCTGAGTAAGTTATGTCAGCTTCTGGAACTTGATGAATTTCTACCTTGTTTCCAGCTCTTGAAATCTAGGGAAAAATTGTATCAACAGGATCAGGTTTGGCAAAAGATTTGTACAGACATGGGATGGCAATTCATTCGGTCCATTTAAAAAAAGCTTTTCAGCATCTAACATAATGTCGTGTCCGCATTGTTCGGTCCATAGTTTTCATCCTTTTGGTGTCCAGGGAGATACCACTCTGGTCTATACAGCCCCGGCTTTAACAGTAGAATTAGAAACACCGCACACAATTTTGAATCATAAAAAACATCTGGATACAATGAAGGGGCCCTGGATGTGGATTATTGATTTTGCCAATATGGAAACCCAGCATTATACTTCTTTGAACTTAACATATGAACTTATTAAGATGTTAAATGCCGATCACAAAGATAAACTCAGAGGAATTTATCTTATAAATCCAAATATCTGGTTACGGACTGTTATTCCGGTTATGAAACCTATGTTAAATTCGGTACTTCAGAAAAAAATTCATTTATTTGAAACAAGTATTTTAGAGCTGGGATCTGTAGTTGAACACAAGTGGCTCCGTTGTTTGGAACAAATTAGAATTAAATAAGTCTAGATATAAAGTGTTGGGCCTAAGGACCAACTAGATGGAGATTCCTATTGTACATGAATGGGCTCAAAAAATAAAAACTGTCTATGATTTTTTAATAGAAGATGGTACAATGTTATTCATTGTAGGTCTTCAAGGCGGTGAAGGAAAACGTGTAGCTACCAATGAGGCAGTTAGACGGTGGAAAATGGATGTTGGTGAAAATAATATTCGCCAATTAAATATTTTTAAGGCTGGACTAGAACATAAAGAAACCTATATAAATATGGATACGGGTAAACTTAAAATTATTGTTCATACTAATTCTTGGAATGAGCATTGGGTGGCTATGGCCCATGAATGGGGCGCTCATACAGTAATTTTTAGGAGACCTCTGTAGTAATGTCTTGTCCGTATAAAAATTTATTTGGAGCTCCTGGAACTGGAGCTCATTCTTATCGCTTTATGGGTCTAGCAGTAGTCGATGTAGTTCTAACATTTGCTGCTGCTGGTCTTCTGGCCTGGGGCCTTCGGACTCCGTATTGGCTTACGCTTCTTGTATTATTTTTGACGGGTATTATTCTGCATAGGCTATTCTGTGTACAGACCACTCTTGATAAGCTTTTATTTTCTGATAATACTATAAATGAAAATATATAAGTATCCTAGAAGATTTAGTCGGACATATTGCATGAAAACCTCGTGTAAAAAAATGGGATTTACACAAAAGGCATCATGTCGTCCGTATAAAAATTGTTATAATAGAACACGAAAGGCAAAACAAAGTTGACACTGCTATGACCTTGGGTATAAGGTTGTAGGAGACCGCCTCTCTTACTCGCCTCACATGAGGTGAGAAGGTCTAGTAGCTCACTGTCACAACGTGGCAGGATGTTATTAGACTACTCGCCTCACTACGTGAGGTGAGAAGGTCTAGTAGCTCAGTTGGTAGAGCGTGGTGCTTATACACTTGTGTATACTTAATAGCAAAGACACGCCAAAGTCGCGGGTTCAATCCCCGCCTAGACCAGCACACCAATAATTTAGTGGTAGAATAAGAGATTTCCAATCTCTCAGTCCGGGTTCGATTCCCGGTTGGTGTAACCGTGCCTCTTTACCTTGTCAGGTTCAGAGGACTTTGCCTCTTTACCTTACCAGGTTCAGAGGACTAACGCCTCTTTAGCGCAATGGATAACGCGTCAGCCTTCTAAAGATAGCAATAACCTTACGGTTCATTGCTATGCAACGAACAAAGCTGAAGATTGTGGGTTCGATCCCCACAAGAGGCTTTTTTTTAGTGATATTTTACCACTAAAAAAATGCCACGGTTCGTTTTTAATGAAAATTAACAACAAGGGCCAGGTTTTGTAGATTTACCACTAGCCGTCGTTATTACATAAGGTTCTTTTCCTACCTGTAATAATGTCAGAGTAGACGCATCTCGCCCATTTGGCCCCTGGATTGCCTTTGTTCTATCTGCAATATAGTTCTGTGCTATAATAACAGCCTTCATGCGTTTAGTTCTTGCTTCGTAAGAATTATCATATGTTGGCATTTCTAAACTAGGAAAAGTTTTTATTTCTAGTCTTACGATTTTTGCGTTTATTTCGCCTAGAACGGTTACCTGCTTTTTGTGTTAAATTTGCATATGTTAAATTACGGCCAACAGTAGCAGGTTCTAATACATTTAATACTTTTTTAACTACCCTATTCTGTCTTTGTTGTTCTTGTAATTTTTCCATTTGTAAACGTTTTTCTTCTTCAACTTTACGTTTTTCAGCTAATAAAGGTTCTATTATTGTTTGTCCATAAATTGTTCTTTTTAATTCTACATTAAATGTTAATTCTATGGTGTCTTCTTCTTTATCTTCATATTTATGTGGTGTAATATTAGTTATAATATATCCTGCATTTAAATATGATGTTAGATTTTCTCCTAAACGATCTAATCCACTATCAAAGATATCTGTATTATCATCTATGTGCCAAGTTTCACCAGCCCCCTGATGTCCTATATTATCTATTATACTAACGTTGGTTTCTATACTATTGCTAAGATTCATATATTTTTTTGTATCTGTTTCATTTGGTATAGCTTTATAATAAATAACAGAAGCTCGATAATAGCCCTTGTCATTATCGCCATAAGTGCCATCATCAACATATCCTACATTTTCATAAAAAGGTGTTAAACTAGTGTACCCTTGTTTTTCAACAATTTTTATAAAGCGTTCTACATCATCACTGGAATCAAATTTATTGCTTTCATTTGAATCACCATTCCATCTCCATACTTCATATTTAACCTCAGACATTTTATTATAGAACAATATTTAAATCTAAACAGAGTCTAACATGCTATCTTAATGATTGTTGCATCTTTTGATCTCGGGATTAAAAATCTGAGTTATTGTGTTTTAACTCTTGATGCATCAGGTTCTATTCAAGTCAACCGATGGGCCAATTTAAATTTATTGGCTGGCGGAGCAGATTCACAGAGTCAGACACGGTGTGCCTGTGGTGGCCCCGCTTCATTTACCGCAACAGACTTTGTCCTTCTTTGTAAGAAATGTGCAAAGAAGTCAGCAAAAGCTCCTCTAGAACTTGAGGATACCAGTCTCAAGGGTTGGCGCACCTATGGTGAAACTGTATTAGGTCTTGATGCAAAGACTGTAAAAAAACTGTCTAAAAAAGATCTCGAAGCAAAGGCGGCCCTGGTCCGTCTTATGCCATACAAGGCTCCAAAAGCAAAGGGAGTTACTCTCCAGGTCCTCTTAGCAGCCATGGAGGTCTGTCTTTCTACAGAAATTGATTATCTGGTTCCGGCATCTCGAATCCGTATTGAAAATCAACCATCAGAATTTGCACCACATATGAAGTCCGTTCAGATCATGTTATTTACACTCTTAGACCATAGGCTCCGAACAGAAAAAGGCTGGACTGGAACAATGGAATTCGTAAATGCATCTGTTAAAACCAAAGGAACCGATGCTACTGTAGGAAAAGCTGGAAAACATTCAAGAAAAGTGGCGGGTATGGAACGCGTAACAAAACTTCTAACAGATTCTTCTAATGGAACTTGGCTTACCTGGTGGCAAGCCCAAGCTAAAAAAGATGATCTGGCCGATGCTTTTTTGATGTGTTTGGCTTAAAAGTATAGTATTATAATCTGTATAATGAAATGCAATCCAAGTTTTATATCAAGTTATGCTAATTTAGAAGGTGTTGGCCAAGTATCTATTGATAACTGTCTCGCAGGGTCATATAATCTTAACGGTAAGACAATCCGTTGTATACCAAGCAATCATGAATTAATTATGGTCAATTGTACACAAAGAAGATCTCATTTTAGGCACAAACATAGTTCTGATACTGGAGGTGAGCCTATGACATACTGGCATTCTGAATGGCAGTCTAATTTCCCTGATACGGAAAAATGGTTTAGAAACCAATACAATCAGATTAAGGACCGTCGTGCAGATGTATTAATAGAAGAATTTAATCGGATTGTCGAAATCCAACATAGTCCAATTGAACAGCAAGAAGTTAATAATCGTAACAATGATTATGCTCTTCATAATAAAGATGTTATGTGGCTTATTGATAGTCAGAATAGCGTAGTTATCAAAAAATTAGGTGATAGGACTATCCTCGAATTTGTATCTAATCGTTGGCTCTATGAAAGTTTTAAGAATTGTGAGTATGTCTATTATGATATTAGTGGATTCATGTATAGAATTAAACCTTCAGACATACGCTCTCATCAGATTGATGTGGGCCAGCCAATGGATAAACAGACTTTTATAGATAAAATTAAGACTATGCAAAAGTTTTGGCATCATGAGGATATTCCGCAAGCATACATCACCATCATGCAAAAAGGACCAGGTAGTGGAAAGACATATAGTATAATGCAAGAACTTAATACAAATTCTGAGATTATCCGTAATAAACATGTTATTTTTATCTCTAAACAACACAGTGCTGTAAATGTGATGTATACAGAATTTATGAATCAATATAAAGCAGGTGTCCTTAATAATCTTGAGATAATTGAGGAAAAAAATGAGAACAAGAAGTTTATAGTAACATATAGACATAAAGAATCGCTTGTAGAGACTAGCGCTATTTTTGCGACTGTTGATAGTCTTACATGTGCATTGGGTGATAAGTCGCGACCGATGGCAGATATGTTCAAAGGTATTGTAATCTCTATAAAAGAGGGAGTATGTAGAGTAAATAGTAATGGGACATTAAGATATGCAGATGTAAATCCTCTTATAAATAAGGAATGCATTATAATGATAGATGAGACACAAGATTTATCTGAATTATATGGGGAAGCATTTCTACGAGTTGTTAGTTCAACACACACAAACATGTGTGTAGTAGGAGATAGATTACAGAGTCTAAAATATAATGATAATGCTCTAACTTTCTTACATAGGGCCCAACAGTATGGTCTTAAGATTGTAAATGAGGAAGCATCGAATGTAGTACGCCGATTTAGTAACCCCGCATTAATAGAGTTTGTTAACTCGATTGTCCCTTATGAAAAGTACGACCTACCATTTATGACACCTCATAAGATAGTTGAACGGGATGATTGCGCATTAACTATTTATTCAGGAAAAACTATATACGCAGATCAATCTATCGAATGTGAAGAAGTTATTACTGCTATATCTATCACGATGGAGTATTATAAGCATGAGGTAGAAACTAATAACTGTTATCCTGAAGATTTTCTAATTATTACCCCTTTTACAAAGAAAAATCCCTTAGTAGAAGCATTACAACTAGCTATAAATGAATATTGGAAAGACAATATGGAGAAATACAAACATGGTAATAAATTCTGGAGTGACAAGGATACAAAAGCATATAATAGATATGTTGTATTTCATAAATCTGAGGATATGGGGTCTATAAATTTGGCCCAGTCAGAACATGCTACCCGCATGGTATCTATACATACATCTAAGGGTGATGGACGTAGGATAGTGTTTGTTATTGGAGTTACAGAAAGTAGCCTACAGAGGTTTAGTCAGTTATCAGGAAATCTAATTTATGATTCTTTATTGAATGTAAGTATTACACGACAGAAAGAAAAGTTATATTTTCGACTGGAAGAAAACGGAGATGATGTGCATAAACGTATTGCTAAAACAAATACTACTATAGCCTCGCATAGTTCTACATTTGATTTTCGGAGCAAAAAGATAAAACTAGAAGACATTGCGGGTGATATTATTGAATTTTCGTACGATGATATTAATTCTAACATCATTTCTGCATATGATATGCCTAGTCTTACTAGTAATGATGAGAAGAAGTTACTAATTGATATGGGGGATCATAATATTAGGTATGCTTCTATGTTTATGAATATCGTCATTCATATCTGTAATTGCGAATATAAAACACATACAGATGTAAAACATCAATTTTATGCAATCCTATATAAACTCAAACCGGCAAATATTAAAGTTGTATTTGATTGGGCTGATTATATGAAAGAAGTTTCTTCTAATAATAATATTCCACGTCAAAAATATTGCATTCCAGTATTAAAGTTTTCAAGAAACTGTGAAGAAAATGAATACACTCGTATCTACGAGATCATTAGGTCGACAATGCAAAGGATTATGGATAAACTAAAAGATATTAATAAGACACAATTGAAATACTTGTGCCCACTTGAGTGTGTTGTACTCTATTATATGATTGAATGTATCGAGAACGGTAAATATCAAGCTATTACCATTAATGATCTATACAATATTATTGACACTTATACCAAGGTCTTTGATTCATCTGCTACAGGCCATGAACACTGTGAATGCAAGAAATATTTTTCAGGTAATCTAGGTATTTTAACAGCTAAACAGAAGGGCCAGCTTGAATATCTGCGAAGTCACTATGATAGATTACAGCACGTATGTACTATTATGGATAGTTTTATAGATCTTCATCCTAACATAAGTTGGCGTTATGAAACTGGCGTAAAATACGAGCAGAAAGAATTTAATATATACACAGGAATAACACTCCATGGGTATGATAATAATCAGGTCTATGTATTTTATATTAAACCAGAATTTAATGAACTGAACTTTAACGAGTTTAAGGTTCAAAGTATCTTTGATTCGTGGCTCCTCTCAAAGCAAAAACTTCCTACATATGCAAATAAAACGGTAGTGTCATATGTGTTATCACTTAATCATGCAGATTTATATACAGTAAATTGGACACAGCATATTAAAGATCATATTGATTATCTCATAAATCTAATGTATAGTACTCTCTATAAGATGTTTTCGATTAAACATGAACAGTACTTTGATATCTTTAAGAATATTCGAGATGTAGAGGGTCCCCTTAAATGCATCAAAAAATGTAAAGAGCAGATTAAAAAAGATCCTAATCTTGCTGATTATATTTCAGATTTTTGGGCATATCTAGAGGGTAAGATAGAAGATTTCGATAGCAAGCAGGAACAAAAAGAGTTTATAGCATCTTATACAAAAGAAGACTTCATTAAAAAGCTTGATGGCCGTCTTGATAAATCATTAATGGCTTATCTTAATATGGAAGAATCGGAATAAACTTGACACCTAAAACAAGTATTAGAGATATCATGAATCGTGTAGAACAGATGAAAGAAGTTCAACATACTGCCCTTAAACTCTTTGTTAAAAAAAATGCAGACTACGGTGATGCATTTGCCAAATTTGGTGTGATAGGAATCCTTATGCGGATTGAAGACAAGATTCAACGTGCTCTTTCAATTACCAAGACGGGAGTAGCTCTTATAAATGATGAAAATATTAGGGATACAATGTTAGATTTGCATAATTATGCAGCAATGGCTCTCATGCTCTTAGATGAAAAACAAACCAATACATAGGATGTTTGATTGGGAACAAGCAATTGAAACACAAAATTTAGTAATGTTTAAACAAACTGTACCTGACAAAGAAACAGCAAATACACATAGTGGTAATGATACACCAGCAACATATCTGGCTCGTAATTCATGGCCTGGGGCCGGACCATTTTTAGATCATTTAGTTTCTATAGGTGCTAATCTGTCTATCTTAGATAAAAATGGTCTTTTTACTGGTACTACTATTGGAAAAATTGCTGCACAAGCCGCAGATCAAACAGTATATAATAAATTAGTCGACTTAAATGATAATCCTGGTCCTTACTACAAAAAAATACCCGGTATCAGTTACACCAGTTCATTTACACGTGGATTAGGCGCTACTCCTGGTGTCATAGGAAGTGCAGCAGCAAGTACACCTTTTTGGTTTTATGGAGGAAGAAGAACCAGACGTTTAAAATCAAAGAGAAAGACCAGCAGAAAGACCTCTAGAAAGACTCGTAGACGTTAAAGACTAATATATACCTTTCGTTTGGCCCCCCAATTAAAGCTCTTGTCCCAAGGCAAGGTATGAATGTACAATTTGCCGAAAAACCATCTATTCAGGAGCTTGCCTCTTTTGCATCAAAGGCAAAAGATATTGATCTTGGAGGTGACATTGTTGATCTCGGTGATGATCTTGGAATGAATCTCCTGGCAAATCAAAACAAAGTAGCTGCATCACCCAGATCTACAGCAAGAAATGTGTCATTTTCTACCAATGAAACAGGCAGTAATAATGTTCCTACCATTCAGCTCAAAGCAGTGGATGATCTAGAAGTTGTTAACTTGGATACTGCTCCCGGCTCCGGTGATATCAAGATTCAAAAAGCATCAGAGGTACCCTTCATGTTAAGCCCCGAGCCTCAACAAGCTCCGCCTGTTACAACCCGTATTAATCCCGACGAGGAAAATCGGCTTAAACAAGAACTTCTGACTAAGATTGGACGCCTAGATGCCCGGGATATTGGAGGCCAACGCGTGACTATGTCGAATACTCTAGAGGAGATAAAGGCGGAGGTAGAAAAACGCACAGATAGTCGTAATCTTGAGTCTTCTATCCGATTCCAAAGAAATGCTCTGATGACCTTTGTAACAGGTATTGAGATGGTAAATGACAAGTTCGGTCATCGGCTACCCATGAAACCACGTCTCAAGGGTTGGTCCGAGTCCGTGCATACAAATGTCGAGGATTTTGATGAAATTTTCGAAGAGCTGTATGATATGTACAAAGACAAGGCCAAGATGCATCCTCTTCTCCGTCTGGCCGGTACTCTAGGTGTATCGGCTACCATGTATCATCTGACAAATACTATGGCCGAGAAGACTGGTATTCCTGGGATGGCCGACTTACTAAACGAGGATCCTGAATTACAGCGCCAATTTGCCCAGAAAATTGCAGCCAAAATGGGCGGTGGCATGGGCAATTTCATGGCTGCTGCAATGGAAAGACAGGAGCCTAAGATGCCATTCAATGTTGCAGCCGCAGCAGAAGCACCTACGGTCCGTCGTGAAATGCGTGGCCCAGCGGGGGTCGATGATATTCTCCGTGCCTTTGAGGCAGAGAGAGCACAAGTTAATAACCCTGTACATACCCAGCAAGCCGATATTTTCACACCTTCTGGACAGATCCCAGAAGCACGTAATGTACAAGTCCAGCGCAGTACTGATCCGATGGCCGATTTCATCTTACACGGTGATAACCAGAGTGTAGGGAGTTCTGCATCTGGACGCAGAGGTCGTAAACGCCAACCAGTAGAGACGGTTGGTGCGGAGCTCACTCTGAACGTGTAGACTTAAGTAAAAACCAAGACGAATTTTCATTGAATAGATAATGTAAACATATAATGACCACCAGCGTTAACCAGAATGCCACAACTATGTTTCTCGTACCGATAAACATAATTGCGAACAGAAGAAGTGGTCTAAATACAATATTCTGCAGAAATGCTTCTTGGCCCGGAGTTACTGACATAACCATAAATCGGCCTCCTAAGTTTAACAGAATATATGCGAGTCCTAGAACATATGGATTCATGTTAACTTCATGTAGATTTATTAAAATTGCATCGGACTGGGACAAATTTGTGGAATCCTTTGTCACCAGTTTTTTAACCATAACCCTAACCCAAGGGAATATTTTTACTTAGAACATGAGGTGTTAGAACCCATACTAGCCATACAAGAGCTGATACAGCTCCCCATGTCGGATGATAGTCGGTAATAAGGAGTACAATAATGGCTGCAATCAAACGAAACAGTGGTTGATCGGCTAACATCTACTATATATATTTATTTACGCAAATAAGTCTCTTGATAGACTTCAGTCGGAGTAGTACGCTCTTGTATAGACTCGGGATGTATGTCATTAATTTCTTCATTTCCCCAGCGATGTTCACCCTGAACTTCGTCGTTGCTAATAATATCATCTAAAGATCGTTCTTGAATGGCATCTGGAGCTTCAATTTCATTGGACCATGTCCCACTTTTCCGGATTTTATCTTTAGTTATTACAAAACCTTCGACATATTCTGACATGTTGGTCGTGACTAACAAAAATAAACACGCTATTCCTAAGATGGGTTTATAGTACCATAGTACTAAAGAACCAAGTAATCCAATAAGACGACCAAATGTTGTACGAAGACCAAATGATAAAGGAATGGGTAATTGATGAGGGAGTGCTGCTAAAATCACAATGATTAATGCAACAATCCATGTTGGCTCTATCGGGAACCAGTGTAGTTTAACTGGAGGCGCTTGCATACTACTTTAAGCAGTGGGATTTATCCAATCACGTGTTAGAGGAACTAATAAGAAATCTTTTTTTACACGGACTTCTTCTCCTTTTTCAAAGACAAAACGTTTTCCAAAATCTTGTATAATATTTGTAACAATGGATCCTTGGGGGCCTACTCCTGGTTCTTGTGGGAAATTCTTTTGAAGATAGGATAAAATACGAAGTTCGGCTGTTACAGCATCGTCTTTTGTTGGCACTGTTTCACCGGTATCTGTATTTCGTGCAGGAATCCATGTAGGCCAGTTTGCTACAATATCATTGGTAGCAAAACTTTTACGGAAATTGCGTGGACCGTAGACACGGTTTAGGAAATCTCCTAAGAGGAGCATAGATTTATCACTGCCATCTCCATTGTTATGAGCATATAGCAAAAGAGTTTTATAATGCGTCTTAACTTCAGTTGTACTGGGAGCAGAATCCGTCGCTTCCATAGATACGAAGGTATCGTTATTAGATACGAAGGTATCGGTATCTGTAGAATTGATATATATATACACAAAAAGAACAGAGGCTATAATGCCCAGTGTTAGAATCAAATTATTCATTCCTATTGACTGAAGATTAAATTAACAATGAAAACTATTTGTAAGAAAATAGGGGCATGAGTTATTGTGCATTAGAAGAAGCATTTGTAATTCCTGTTGATTCTGGGTCAACGGGAAAACGACCTAAAAAAATCAGAACAAAAGATGTTCCTCCACCTCTTCCCGATCAGCCTACGGAAACAGATGTCGGGACAGTCTTAAAACCAGATGAATCAGCAGAACCAGTAAAAGCAAGAGATACAACTAGTTTTTTTCCTGTTCCCGGTGAATCTGAATCATGGGAAAAAGCATTTATGATGGATTCCGACTTTTCTAAAACACTTACTAGACCAGAAATTGATGGTAAACCTACTTTGTGGCGCAAAATAGAACAACCGTTATCTGTAACAGCAGGAGCACCGCTCTCAATGCCTGTAGATACATGGTCCGATATGAATAAAAGACTCGATAAACTTACTAAACAACTCGAAAGTCTAACATCTACTTCC
>Ga0214923_10005901_pt1 | contig 13991 bp, 18 predicted proteins | sample LL1510_MetaG_FD_177993 | JGI IMG/M metagenome (GOLD analysis project Ga0214923, IMG submission 177993) | Freshwater microbial communities from Lake Lanier, Atlanta, Georgia, United States - LL-1510 | ecosystem: Environmental > Aquatic > Freshwater > Lake | place: USA: Georgia | collected... | reverse complement strand
GAATCTCTGCTGTTTTAAGGAAACCAAGAAAAATAGTAAACCTCAAATTAATGTTGAAATAAGTTATAAAGGTTCTGATTGTGATATAACTAATCTTTCAGGTGGAGAAACTTCTAGAGTTATACTGGCTTTTACTTTAGCATTAGCAGAAATATTTAATGTACCTTTACTGATGCTTGATGAATGCACTGCTAGTCTTGATTCTGATTCAACTACAATAGTTTTTGATACAATTCAAGAACATTTTAAGAATAAAACTGTTTTAGTTGTTGCACATCAATGCACCGAAGGAATATTTGATAAAATAATAAAAATAGAATAATAAATTATTTATGTTGTTATATAATAAATTTATGAACTCTCCTAAGAACAAATTATTATACAACAAAATTAAAAATTTAGCGAAACGAAAATTTAAAGCATGGCCGTCTGCTTATGCAAGTGGATGGTTAGTAAAAGAATACTTGAAAGCTGGAGGAAAATATGAATATAACAAAAAAAAATCTAGTAACTTGAATAGATGGTATAAAGAAAAATGGGTAAATGTCTGCAAATTACCAAAATTAGTTTCTTGTGGAAGAGAAAAATATAGTAAAAAAAAATATCCTTATTGTCGACCATCTATTAGAATAAATAAAAAAACACCTAAAACAATTCATGAAATAAGTAAGAAAATATTAAAAAGACGTTGTTCGAATAAAAGAAAAAATCCAAAAAAGAAAATTATGAAATAAAACTAACTTTACATAATTTTATTTCATTGCAATATTACATGATCGAATATCATCTGATAGAAAAGAACAAATTTCTAGAACTTTTTCACGAACTTGTGAAGTTTCTGTTATCGTCACTCGATTTTTAAAAATAGAATTAAGTTCTTTTCTAATAATTTTATTACAATAAGTAATAGTTTCATCAAGATCGTCTTCTTCAATAAGAGATTTGATTTTAAAAATAATTTCTTTCATAATAATCATACTACCAGTTTCTGTAGAATAAGGATATTCATTTTTTTTAATTTTTTCAACCTCTGATAATAAAGTTTTATATCCTATGTTATGCATAGGATATTTTTCTATCATTTTGTCTATTTTCAACATTATTTGTATTATTATTATATATACTTTTAAGCTTATTTTTTTTATTTTAATATATTCAAAAAAAAAATCATTATGCATTATAATAAAATAATATGAATAATAATGATAGTTTTGAAGGAGAAAAATATAGATTAGCAACAAATTGGTATAGTATATTACTTCTTGAAAATTATAATAAAAAACCAATAAATTATTTAGAAATAGGTTCTTTTTATGGTGGAAACATTATTTCAGTTGCAGAATCATACGGAATTCACGATAGTAGTAAACTATTTTGTATCGATCCATATGAGGATTACGATGATTACCCAGAGTATAAGAATAAACAAGAAGAAATATATAAATCATTCTTAAAAAATATAGAACCTCATTCAAAGAAAATTACTCATATTCGTGGGTATTCCCAAAAAGAAATTCCAAAATTCGAAGATAATATGTTTGATATTATTTATATAGATGGTAATCATGAGCCAGAATATGTTTTAGAAGATGCAGTTTTAAGTTTTAGAAAATTAAAACCAAATGGAATTTTAATATTTGATGATTATGGTTGGGGAGGTCCAGATTTAACACAGCGTGGAATAGATGGATTTTTAAGTGGATATCATAAAAAAATAAAATATTTAGGAGAAAAAGAAACTCAAGTTTTTGTTATAAAATTATAAAAATAATTTATATTCATTCGTCTTCATGTATTTCATTATCACTGCATTTCAATACTTCTCTACAAATAGGACACTTTTTCCATATATTATTAAAATCTGTATCAATTTCTATACAACTAAAACATACTCTACATAAATTATGTCCGCAACGTGTGAAAGTTAAACATTCGTCTGAACACACACAACATGAACTATCTTTATATGGATCAGCCTCTTTAAAAAAGAAGAAATTTCTATTTTCCTCAATATCTGAAGAATCATCCTTTTTTACAAACTTGTCAAAAATTTTACTAAATCTAAACTTAGTTCTAAAATTAATCATAGTATCAACTATATCATTGATAATTTTATCATTATTGATTTCTTTTTTTGGATAAAAATTCGATGTAATTAGTGATTCACAGTATAAATCATTTGTATTAGCATCATTATAGTTTAAAAATTCTGCATAAATTCTTATTTGTTTACCTGATGAAAATCTATTTATAACTGATACATAAATATAAAAGGAAAAATTATTATTTTCAAGTTTCCATGGATGTGGAAATTGAATTAGTTCATCAGTTTCTGTACTAAGAATATATTCTCTAATAAAATTTTCATACATTTTTTTTCTATTTTCCATTTGTTGTTGAATGATTAAAAAAAATATTTTTTTATGCTAAAAAAATCATTTTTTCTATATAATTATTTTTTTTGAATAATAATAAAAAAATATTATTACTATGGTTCAAGACAATGATTTAATAAAATCAATATATTCAATTTTAGCATAACTTTTTGATTTACCAAAATGTTTCATCCAAGAATTCCATTTTTGTACTGAGTGAAAAAAGAACCAATAAGGTTTTTCTAATGTATTATCACCAAATAAAGCTTGTTTATAAAGACCATATAAATCAATATGAAAAATATGATATGTATCATCATATTTACATAAGTTATTGAATTTTCTTATAGATTCTTGAAATTCTGATTCTAATGTTTCATCGTAATACTGATAATTCATTTTATCTTTTTAAGAACATTTTTTTAAATTTTATTATGAGAACAAAAGTTTTTTAATTAAATTTTGATAACAATTCAGTCTTGGTAAATGAAAATCTGAATAAATACCTGATTTTATTTTTACTTGGTATTCATCTATTTTTCTTTCTATATTTAATATATCATGTCTATCCAATCTATTAAATTTTGTTTTTTCATCTGAGAATAAAGTCAATCTATTTGTTTTATTATTCCAATTATTCGTCAATTCAAAAAGTTTTAATTGGTCACAAGCCCAAATGACTGAAAAAGGTGATGAAATTTGATAAAAATGACCTGCATTTACAAAGAGTTCGTACCAATTTTCAATAGTTATAAAAACATCATTGATAGATTCAATAGAAAATATTTCACCCCAGGTATTTGGATTTGCTGCACAAAAACATATTGGATATTGTAAATATTCAGATATAACATTTCTATACACAACAAAATTATTTTCATTTATCGATTCTATAGAATCAACATAGAAACTTTTATTTAGAGGTATTAAATCCATATCAGAAATAATTATTGAATTTTTATATTCTTTCAGTAAAGCTGGATATAAAATTCTTATGCATTGCGCTTGAAAAGCTGTTGGGATATCCTTTATTGGATTGAACAAAATTATATCATCTCTAAAAGATTCTAATTCTGTTGGTATGAAAGATGAAATTAAAATAAATTTAGTATCAATACCAACGTAATGTTTCCAAGAATATTTAACTATATTAAAAAATTGAGTGTAATCATCGTTTAAATCACAAGCAACAATACATAAATCTAATTTCATGTTTTTTATTTAATTATGATAGTTTTTATATTAAAAATGATTTTTACAAATATATATATTATTTTATTTGAATAACTATGAAACTTTTATTTACTGATGGTAGTTGTTTGAAAAATCCCAATGGACCTGGAGGTTGGGCTTTTATATTAATTAGCGATGAAGATGAAATCCATATAAGTGATTACGACAAATGCACAACAAATAATAAAATGGAACTAAAAGCAGTTATTGAAGGACTAAAAATAATCAAAGAAAAAGAAGAATGTAAAATTTTTAGTGATAGCTTATATGTAATAAATTGTGCAACTGGTAAATGGAAAAGAAAATTGAATTTAGAAATGTGGAAAGAATACGATAAAGTTTCAAATAATAAAATTATTTCTTTTGAATGGATTAAAGGTCATTCTGGTAACGAATATAATGAAAAAGTTGATAAGATGTCATTGAATGAGGCACGTTCGGTGAATATTAAACAAACTTAAAGATTATTTTTATTTTACTAGTTATAAAATAAAAATGGATGCAGAAATAGTCAAGAAAATTCTGAGATATAGTAATCCAACTTTGGAAGAAAAAATAAATATTTTACCAGAAGAAATAATTAATAAAATATTCATGTATAGCCATCCAACTTTGAATGAACAAACAAAGTATTTAATAAAAAACTTTACATTTATTAGTGTAAATAACAATAATAATAGATTTTGTACTTTTTGTGACAGAAATCATAGAATTCCTATGCATTTTAGATGTAGAACATAATTTTAAAACTTAATCCTATAAATGCAATCGTACCAAGATAACTCCGGATTGTTAAATTTGAGTTTTTGCAAATCGTTATCGAGTTTGTCGTGTTTTGAAATATAATAATTATATCCTCCATTATTGAATAATATTTTTGTAACTATCATGATACAAACAATTTCTTCAACTGATTTAGTCAAAATTTGACCCGATATAAATTTATTACATAAATGACTATCACTTCTTCTTGTAATATCAAACTCACAGTTATGAAATTCTTGATCAAGTAAAAATTTTCTTTGCTGAGAAGTCATATTTTTGTAATGATTTTTATTTTCTTTGTCTTTATCCAATCTCCATTTTTCAAATTTTTGAATTTCTTGAAGTTTTAAACTATCTCTATGTTCTTTTTTTTTACGAGATATTGATTGCTTTAATTTAAAATTTGTAATACCAAAATGTTTACTCGCGCATAAATTTAAAATTTTTTTTATATTATATAATTTCATAGGTATTCTAAAACCTCTTGGATTAATCGTTACCGCGTCAGGCTCAATTTTCTCCATATCCTTAGTCGATAATTTAAAATTATTCATTGAATCAGTCTTTGTAATTAAATTATAAGTGTTTGTATTTGTAAAAAAATTTCCATTATCAAGATGTATGGCATTGAATTTACATTTTTCATAACTTGATAGCGGAAAATCTCTATTCTGTAAATATACCCAGTTTATATCGATATTTTTAAATACGAATAATAGTTGAAAATTTTCATATATTGTAAGATAACTTGTGATTTCATCTCGTAATATTTCATGTGGAATATCCAAAATGTCGAGGTATTTTGTTTTCTTATAAGAGTGTTTCTTCTTGTATTTATTTAATATGATTTGTTCAGATGATAATAAAGAAGAAGACATGTTTTTTTTTTATTTTTTTTCTATTTTTTTTTAAATTAAATCATTTTTTATATAAAACTTACTTTTTTATTAAAGAAAATTATTTATATAAAAAAATAATAATAAAGTAATAAAATATACATAGAATGTCAGAAGAAGAAAACAAAGATATAGAAGAAGATATGGAAAATAATTATGACTATGAAGATATTGAATCTAGAAATAATAATGAGGAAGAAGATGAAGAAGAACCTCAACAACAAACATTGATAGATAGAATGTTCGAACAAATTTTATTAAATTATATTAATGAAACCGCTAATACAAATCCACGAAATACTTATTACTATGGAAGAACATCTAATTTTAATAATGATGGGTTTCAATATTCAACCTCAATATATAGTTCTGTTATTTTGAACGATGATAGTGAATTTGAAAATATGTTTGGTGGATTCGATGAAGATGATGATGAAGAATATAATGATGACGAATATCTAAATAATTCTTTTTTTAATAGAGTTGTGAATCGATTAATAGATCCAATTGAAAGTGTATTAAATAGAAGTTTAGAAGAACAACCAAGTTTAGAAAAAAATAAAGAAGAGATCGATGTTGAAAGCGTCAAATATGAAACAATAGTTGAAAAGAAAGAAAAAAAATGTTGTATATGTTTAGCAGAGTTTTTAAATGATGAAGATGTTTCTCTAATTAAATGCGAACATCTTTTTCATTCTAGTTGTATCAAAGAATGGTCTACATATAATATTACATGCCCAGTTTGTAGAAAAAATTTAAAAGAAGAAGACTAAAAATTTTTTTATAGTTACTATAAATAAAATGGGTAACACAATTATAACATCAATAAATAATTATAAAAATATTATTTGTAATAATACATTTGAAACTTTATTCATTACATGTATAATATTCCTAATATTACTTGCGATTTATCGAAAAATAAAAGGTGAAAAAGGATCTTGGTCTACTAGCTATTATTATGATGATAATTTATTTAAAAAACATCATCAAAAAGAAGATAAAGGAAGACCAGATAGTAAAGGAGAAGTTGAATGTCGGAGAGTATTAGAAGAAATTTTTAGAAAACCTTTTAACAAAGCTCGTCCAGATTTTTTAAATAACCCAGTAACTGGTGGAAATTTTAATTTAGAATTAGATTGTTATAACGAAGATTTAGGTATCGCTGTGGAATATAACGGCGTTCAACATAGTAAGTTTGTTCCGTTCTTTCATAAGAATCATGAAGCATTTTTAAACCAAAAATATCGTGATGATATGAAGAGACGAATTTGTAAAGAATATAATATAATTTTGATTGAAGTTCCTCACACAGTGAAAATAGAGAATATAGAAAGATTCCTAAAAGATGAATTAAAGCAAAAACTTAGAACAAATTGAGAAAAGATTTAGATCAAAAAATTCATATTATTTTCAACTAGATACTGAAAAGCTTTGTTATATCTCGTGAAATGCTGATCTTGCTCCATGTGCATAATACCATCACCATCTCTTCCATATGGTAATTCACATCCCGAATTCCACCATAAACTAAAATTAGCTTTGTCGTCGTGTATTTTATATATCTTGATTTCATTCATCGCTAGAAAATTAGCAATCATTAAATCATCACTTGTAAAACAAAATTCATTTTTTGAAATAAAAGAATAATAATCAGAAATTGACGAACGCTGTTTTAATTTATTTATAACTGAACTACTCAAACAAACTGACATATAACCTTCCGGGACATTTACAAAACAAGAATTCTGAAAGTTCCTATTCCATGTAGTTAAATTAAAATCAAAACCTGATAAACAGTAAACCAAATTGGAATTTATTTTAATATATTTTCTATATGTTTCAATAGTATTTGGAAGCATTAACACATCATCATCTGTATAAATTATATTTACATTTGGGTTATCGTTATAGTCTAGTAATGTTTGCATCAGTTTCATTAAAGGTCCGTAGTCTTCTTTATATTGAAAAATCTGTATTTTCGGATTATTTTTTATAAAATCAGGTATATCATAATATTCACCCGTTCTTTTGAATTTTAATGGGATATTGATTCTAATTAGGTCAGGAGGATGCGATTGAGAAAGAATAGATTCTAAAGTTTTTTGCATAAGTTTTATTCGTCTTGGAGATGTTGTTATAGAAACAATAAAAATTTCTTTTTTTTCATTTACTTCATAAATATCATCATCATTATCATCTTTTTTACTAAAGAAAAAATAGTACAATAGAAATAATATTGATATAAGCAAGATGAAATAATATATTTTATTCATCATAAATTATTTTTATTTTTTTTTATTATATTTTTATATCATTATACTTATATTTTTTTTTAGTTATTATTTAAAGATAAAAAAAAATGTTATAAAAATGGATGAAAAACAATTGAAAAAAGAATTAGAGGATAGAAGTAAAGAAAAAGCAAATTCTCTTTGGAATAATTCCATGATTCAATCAGCATTAAATTCAATGTCACATGAAGAATTAGAACATTATAAGAAAATTGGTGAATCGATGTTCGGTGAAATAAATTTTGAAACGGAAACAGTTACTGATAATAATAATATTCCTTTATTTTTGACAGATGCAGCCGCTTATATTAGTGAAAGTTTGAAATCTGGCTTACATCCAAGTATGATGGATGAAAATGATAAATGTATTATGGAAAATGTTTTTGGAAAAGAGTGGTACAAAAAATATGACTATATAGAAGAAGATTTAACCGAAATTTTAAATAAAAAAAAAATGTAAATATATAATATGAAATATATTTATTTTTTATACTAAAAAACAAGTATAAAAAAATTATTTTTTAAATAATAATATATATAAATGAAAACTTGTATCGTAAATAATTTTACTGTAAGAATAGGTCAATCGGCTAAAGATAATTGGAATTTATTAGACACTTCTGAACCACATTTTTATTTTTTTCATCTTTCATCATTTCCTTCGTGTTTCGTTATTATAGATTGTAAAGATGATGAAATAAGTAATGAAATTGTAGAACAATGTGCGTCTATATGTAAAAATAATACTAAATATAAAAATTTGAAAAACATAAAGGTTGATTACACTCGTTGTGATAACTTGAAAAAAGAAGATGAAGTTGGAACTATTTCTTACAAAAGCAATAAAAAAGTCAAACAAATAAAATTATGAACAAACGGATTTAAAAGCACATTTATAATGTTTAAAAATAATTATGGATTATAACAAATTAAGAAATATTATATATGAATATTCATCGACATTTTTTGATGAAAATCCAATTATAATTCACGCTGGGTCACATCATGGAGAAATTTGTGTTGATATTTTAAGTAAAATTTTTCCCACTTCTACCATTCACACATTCGAACCGTTTGAAGAGAGTTTTCAAATATGTTCAAATAAAATTATCGAACAAAGTGTATCTAATGTGAAAATTTATAAAATAGGATTATCGAACAAATCCTCGGATAAAAGTGAAATGAATCTTTGCTATCACACAAATACAAATTCACTATTCAAAGTGAATGAGGAATTTAAATATTGTACCAATGAGCAAAGCGATGACACAATTAATATTGAATTGACAACATTGGATTTATTTTGTGGGAAAAATAATATAACAAATGTAGATTTTCTTCATTTGAATGTCGAAGGTTCAGAATTGGATACTTTAATAGGAGCTAAGAAAATAATGGAAAATATAAAAGTTGTGTTTTTAGAAGTAAATTTAATAGAAATATGGAAGGATTGTCCGTTATTTTGGGATATTGATAAATACATGATGGAAAATAATTTTTATTTATCGATGCATGATCAACGAAAATATTACGAATGGACAAATATTCAACACGGAGTTCTTTACATTAATAAAAAATTTTATCCCAAATTTTGAAACATAATTTATTTTTTCAAAAAAAACTTATATTTTTCAATTATTGTAAAAAAAAAGAATTAACAAGAAGGAATTAGTAGTGATTGAAACACTCCTCCACCTACGGAAATGAACATCAGTAATGACAGAATATATGTTGGTACTAAATTTGGTTTTAAAATTATTAATATAGAAGAAAGAAATAATAAAATAGAAATAGTAGCTTGAAATTTATTTGACCACCATTGATTATCTTCTTTTCTAAAAAATAATAAATTTATCCAAGAATAAAGAGCAATTATTCCTATTACATATGGTAGCCACCATTTATCTTTTAATTGAAGTATCAATCCAGCCAAAGCTAATCTTAATAAAACACAAATAGTATAATATACTCTTCGTCTTTGGTATGCTTTAGAAATATCATCCAAATTTCTGTCAATTAAACCAGAATTAAACAAGAAATCATCAAATATTTTATTATTATTTGGACAAGTTGATGTCATTTTTTATTTATAATAATTTTTATTATTTTTTAAAGATTTTATTATTTTTTGAAAATTAATTATCTGTCCGAAAATTAAAAATTTTTATTTACGATTTAAAGACATGTGTATAATTATAAAATATGAAATATAAACGAATGTCAAACCCAAAGAACTTCTGTCAAGAAGCTTTGAAACTGGATATAAGATATGAATATTTAATAGAAGCTAAAATGTGTATTGGTGGTCAAAAATTAGCTCAAATGTTTATAGGAAAATCTTTAAGAGGAGGTGGCGATTCATTATCATCGGCAACTATTGAAAGTTGGATAAATACTTTTATTTTTGTTCAAAATAATCCTGATGAAGAAGATAAAGATCAATATTCTGCAAGACGACTAGAACCTAGAGATTCTTGGTACAAATATCTCGAAATAATAAAAAAGCCCATAGATGATGACGTTGTTAAAATGTGGAAAAATCTTTCTGCTAAAAAACTTGGAGATCAAGCTGAAAAATATGGTATCACTCTTGGGATTAGAAATGCTAAAGCCGTCGGAAATTTACAACAAAGAATGTTGGATATGGTTGAAAGAAGAAAAAACAATATTTGGAATAAATTGGTTGAAGAAGCTGAAGTTATTATTGATGGATCAATTGATGATAAAATTAATTATAAATTTAAAAATGTACCTGAACTGAGAAGAATTTGTAAAGAACGTAATCTACAAAACGCTCATATTACTGATAAAGATGGATTAATTGAACTTTTAGAAAAAAATCCTTTTAACGCTGTATATAATGTGGACATAAACAATATTTACACGATGACTCATCCAGAACTTAAAAGCTTGGCAAAAGAGAGAGGATTTAATGAGTATAATAATGTTACTAAAGCAGATCTTTTAAAAATGCATGAAGAATATGAATTAGAATTGAAAAAAATCGGAGAAGAAAAAGAAAATAAAAATTTTTTAGATACATTTGAATTCGAGGATAAAGTTATTCGTGTAATTAGACACAATGATGAACCATGGTTTGTAGCCAAAGATATATGTGATATCTTAAATATATCTAATAATAGAGATGCTATTTCAAAAATCCCAGAAAAATGGAAAAAAGATGACGTCGGTTTTTCCGACACCATCAATAGAACACAAAAAATGACTATTATTAATGAACCAGCCGTTTATAAAATTATTATGCGTTCAAATAAACCTGTTGCTGAAAAATTTCAAGAATTTGTATGTGAAGATATTTTACCATCTATTAGAAAGAAAGGCTATTATAAATTAGATGAAAAAGAAAATTTTCTTTTACAAGACAATAGACCGACAATTAAACGTATTCTTGATTTATCTGAGATGGATATTGAGGCCGAACTTTTAGAAATTGAATATGATTGGACAAAATGGACTAATAAATGTGTATTATATATTGTTTATATTGGTGAAGGTTTAATAAAACTTGGCTTTAGTGATCATAAACTTGATAAGAGAGAAATTAAACATCAGAGTTCTGAGAGTAGTTTCAAGCAATATCGTATGGTAAAAGTGCTTGAAATTTCTGGTAAAATTGCGGAAGACAAAATGAAAGAGCTACTTAATATTTACCGAGTAAAGTTTCATAATCAGCATGAAATATTTAAGCCTATAGGTACAATTGCAAATTTTATTGAGAATGTTGAAAATCTTCTTAGAGATAATGATTTACATATGATCATTTCTAAACAGCAACAAGAAATAGCTGAATTGAAGTTAAGGATTTGTGAAATGGAAAAGAAGAATTTAGAACTACAATTACAGTTGAGATAAAGGGGGGGGAAAATTTTCCGATGCGCGTTTTTTATACAATTGTTTGTATAAAAAATAATTTTGAACCATGAATACAGTTCTTTTACAAAACTGGGAACGAGTTTTATATTCCCTAACCTTTCGGAAAGGGGTAGATCATACCTTAAGCCTATCATTGATGTTTGCTAGACATCTAAGACCGATAATCCGGTGATCGTTGAGGGAGAACCATTATCTTGCATAACGATTTTAGGTTCTTTACCCGCGGATTGCCCAATATTATACGTTATTACCATACCCGACGTTGTTAACGTGGCCACTCAATACATTTCTATAGTGGTTTGGTAGTATAATCTTAAGGGGTTTCCCGACATTATAAATTATCTTGCCTGTGAATATTTTTACACAGACTAGGTAGTTATATCAATCAACAAATAGAAACTATTGATTGGCGGTAATTATAACGTTTATCTCTAATAGTTTTACCACAACTATTAAAGCGTCTACCTATTTTAGGCTTCCCATGTTTACCAAGCAAATTTGTCTACATTTCAGAGTTCATTTCAAATTTCCAGTAAAACCCTCCAGTAAAAGTTTTTCTTTTTATTGCAGAACTTAAAGTTTTTCGATCAATATTATTATCTTTAGCTGCTTGAACTGAACTGTCATAAATTTTAATGATATTATTATCCATATCTAACTTGACAACCTTTTTATTGTGAGCATGTTGTAAGTTTTCAATCGATGAAACCCACTCAAGATTTGATATATCATTATTTTGTCTATTTTTATCCTTGTGATTTACTTGATTTTTTATTTCTGGATCGTCATTTTCAATAAAATGTTTAGCAACAAGATAATGAACTTTAAATTTTTTTCTTTTTGCGTGTCTTTTACGAGTGTATTCTATAGTTTCCTTTGTTTCGTCATAATCTTTTGCATATAGATCAGCCACTAAATAACCAGAACCGTTCAGTGTAGGATGAATAAACTTTTTTGATATTTTTGAATATATTTGTCCGGTATTTGTGATAATATAATTTTCATAACATTCAATTTCTTTTCCTTCTGGTTCACTTTCTTTTATCGTTTCTTCAATATATTTCCATATATATCCACCAGATGTTTTTTGAGTACCATTACACACACTGATTATATATGTATCATATTTTACAACATCTTTATTATCTTCAAATGCTTTTGTGATTGATTCATATGTCTTTATTTCCTTTGTTTTTGAACAAATTCGTTGAATTGCTCGATGATTTATTGCTTTTAAAAGACCATTTTCAGCTGCATGACGAGTGTTTTCTAAATTTGTTGTCCATTCAAGATTCACTGAACGATTGTCTCGTTTGTCTGAATTTAAATGATTTACAATATTTTTCTTTTCAGGATCGTTGTTCGAACAGAATAATTTGGCAACTAATCTATGAAGTCGTAATGGTTTTTTCTCTAATCCTTCGTCGTTTTCATCCGGATACAATGAAACTTGAATATAGCCATCACCATCAATTGATCCTTTAATTAATTTATTTTTTTTAATATGTTTCACTCTACCTAAGTTAGATATTTCATACTTTGAGTAGTATTCTAATTGTTTCCATTCTTCAATAGTTTCTTCAATCATAGATATTCAATGTTTTTTTTCAATATTCTGAAATATGATAGATAAATAAAAATTTTTAAATCAATTTTTATACAATTTGTTTTGTATAAAAATGTTTGAATTTGAAAAAATGTTTTTTGAACCACAAAAGCGGGCTCTTATAATACTGGAAAACCAAGTGCCGAATATTCCAGTTGTTTTCAGTTTGATTTTTTTTTTAATTTAAATCAATCTGAAAGGTTACCTTTACTTTCATAAAGGAGTAGACTATATCTTAAGGAAAATATTTCTAAATTTCCCAACTACCATTTAGTCGTTGAACTGCATTCTACCATTCATATTTGGTTTAGAACTTGGCTGCAGATTGCCCAATCTTTTGAAATTTTTACTATGCCCACGCCATTACGCTTGGTTCCTATAGGTATATTTCTATCCTATGGTAGTATTCAAAAGCTCTAAAGGGGTTTCCCGCAATTTGATAGTTTTGCCCAAGAATCAAATAACGATTCTTTGGACTAGCCAGTTACATGCAAGTAATCAAATTATAATTGATTACTGGTGATAATTTACACTGTTTTCCTATAAAAGAATTATCACATCTTTTATAGCAGCTGACTGTTGAAGGCACGTCTTGGTGTTTACCTCCAGATACACGGATAATATTGTTGTTAATACAAGTAACAACGAATTCGAAGGTTTGTGGTTGATAGTATCCAGACCCAGTAGCTCCTCCACCGGCAGCAGCGGCTACAGCGGCAGAAGATGCTTCGGGTACGATACTAACATTTGTTAACTTACCGTAGTTAGTACTTCCCATCGGGTCCAAAGCCATAAAATCGAGAGAATACGAGTATGAGTGGTATCCAATGATATCAGGGATGGTAGGAGCGTGGAACCAAGGGTTGACTAGAGAGAAGTAGTCAGAACCCATTTGAGTCAAACGGTTAGTGTTCTCATAGATGAGAGA
>Ga0214923_10005900_pt1 | contig 13992 bp, 11 predicted proteins | sample LL1510_MetaG_FD_177993 | JGI IMG/M metagenome (GOLD analysis project Ga0214923, IMG submission 177993) | Freshwater microbial communities from Lake Lanier, Atlanta, Georgia, United States - LL-1510 | ecosystem: Environmental > Aquatic > Freshwater > Lake | place: USA: Georgia | collected... | reverse complement strand
GCGGCGTGCCCTGCCTGATCGCGCTCGGGCCGGGCGCGAGCCCCGAAACCAAGAAGATCGGCCTGGCCTACGCCAAGGGGATCGGCGGCACCCGCGGCGGCGTGATCGAGACCACCATCGCCGAGGAGACCGAGACCGACCTCTTCGGCGAGCAGGCGGTGCTCTGCGGCGGCGTCTCGGAACTCATCAAGGCGGGATTCGACACGCTCGTCGAGGCTGGCTACCAGCCCGAGATGGCCTATTTCGAGTGCCTCCACGAGATGAAGCTGATCGTGGACCTCTTCTACCAGGGCGGCCTCGAGTACATGCGCTACAGCGTCTCGAACACCGCCGAGTACGGCGACTACACCCGGGGCAGGCGGATCATCACCGACGAGACCCGCAAGGAGATGAAGAAGATCCTCGAGGAGATCCGCTCCGGCCAGTTCGCCCGCGACTGGATCCTCGAAAACCGGGCCGGGGCCGCGATGTTCAAGAGCACCCGCCGCCGCGAACGGGAGCACAAGCTCACCGAAACCGGCCGGCGGCTCCGCACGATGATGAAGTGGATCGAGAGCAAAGAGGTATGACCGTTCTGGCCCCGGCCGGCTGCGGGACGGCGCGAGTTGCCTCGCTGCGGCCGCGGCGGCCACACGCTCGGCATCCTCGCACCGATCCCTCCGCCTCCCCGATCGGCCGGGTATAACAGAAACCCATGATGACACCCGAGGAATACGAATCGCGGCGGCTCTACGAAGAGCTCCAGCCGGGCGACCGGGTGGAGGTGATCCACGGCGTCACGGTCGGCTCGAGCGCCAAGTGGAGCACGACGACGGTGGGCAAGGTGCTGCGCACGGAGCGGCGCCGGCACGGCCTCCACTTCCGCCGCAACCCCGACGACAAGGTCTACAGCGACGTCGTGATCCTCGCCCGCGACGACGGCGAACTCACCACCGTCACCGTCGACGAGTACACGCGTCTCCGCCGGGCGTAGCGTCGGGCGAACGTCTCGCCCAAGCCTTCATGTAGGACAGGCTTCAGCCTATCATGGCGCCGTTGAACGCGCGCCGGCTCGGGGCTGCCCCGTACCGTCTCGCCGGACGTTCGCCTTCGCCCTCCAGGCTACGGCTCACTCGGATGTGCCTGCGCTCCGGCATCCATGCCTGCGCTGGTCCCATACGCCGTCTCAACGGCAGGGGCAACCCCTCGCCTCCTCAACTCGTAGGCGTAGGGAACTTTCGGCGGAGACGGTCGGTGGGCACGCGCAGACGCAGGGAGTGCTTGAGGACTATTGGCGTCTGATCAAAACGATTCGATGCGTTAGGCCTGGAGGGCCGGGTCATCACCAGCCGACGGATGTCGGCAAAGGAACGGACGGCATGATGCCGTGCCGTTCCGTGAGGCATCTTTCGAGCATGCCTACCGCCGGCTCCGAATGCAGGTGATCATCACGCGCCCTGCCATGCGGCGACGGGATATGGGGAGCCCGAAGCCGGCGCGGATGTATGACGGCGTGCGAATCGAACCGTCACGGCACCCGGGCGATTACGCACTTGAGGTATTCCCCCTCGAGGCAGCTTGCGCTCACGGGGTGGTCGGGGGCGGCGCCGCGGCATTCGAGGAGCTGGATCGGGCGGCGGGCCCGCTGGGCAACGCCGGCGAGTATCTCGAGGAAGTCGTCGCGCGAGACCGACCCCGAGCAGGAGCAGGTGACGAGGATGCCCCCCGGCTCCAAGAGGTCGGCCGCCACGCGGTTGATCCGGTGGTAGGCCCGCAGGGCGTCGTCGAGGCTCGCGCGGCTGCGGGCGAACTTGGGCGGGTCGAGCACCACCATCCCGAACCGCTCGCCCGCGGCCTTCAGGGCATCGAGTTTTTCGAAGGCATCGGCGGTCTCGACGGCGATGTTCGCCGCGCCGTTCAAGTCGGCGTTGGCCCGGGCGAGGGCCGCGGCCTTGGCGCTCGAATCGACGGCCAGCACGCTCGCAGCCCGACCGGCGACGGCGCAGGCCACCGAGAAACCGCCCGCATAGCAGAACATGTCGAGTACGCGCCGACCCCGGGCGTAGGCGGCGGCGGCGTGGCGGTTGTCGCGCTGGTCGAGGTAGGAGCCGGTCTTCTGGCCTTCCGTGAGGTCCACGCCGAACCGCAGGCCACGCTCCGCGACGAAGATCGGGCCGGGCGGTGCGGCTCCGCGCACGACCCGGTCGGCCAGGTGCAGCCCCTCGAGTGTGGCGAGGCCGCGCTCCGCGCCGCGGAGCAGGATGCCCTGCGGCCCGACCAGGTCGCAGAGGGCGTCGCAGATCGTCTCCAGCCGGCAGGCCATCGCCAGGGCGGTGACCTGCACGGCGAGGTAGGCGCCGTAGCGGTCGACGATGAGGCCGGAGAGGTCGTCCCCCTCGCTGTTGACGAGCCGGGCCGCGCCCTCGGGGGCGTCGAGCCCGAGTGTGCGCCGCAGGCGGACGGCCGCCTCGAGCCGCGACCGCCAGAAGCCGGCGTCGAGTTTCGTGGCGGGGTCGAAGGCGTAGAGCCGCACGCGCAGCCTGCTCGCGGAGTTGAACAGGCCGCGGGCCACGAACTGCCCGTCGTGCGTCGCGAGATCGACGACGGCGCCGTCGGTGGGGTCGCCTTCCACGCGCAGTACGGCCGCGTCGAGCACCCAGGGGTGGCGGCCGAAGAAGGGCCGGGCCCGTTTGGGCTTGAGGATCACCGTCGCGGTCGGCAGTCCGTCGCCGGCAGGCTCCTCGGCCGCGGCGTCAGGCATGCACGACCTGCTTGGCCGGACCGGGCAGGACGTGCGGCGTCGGGAGCGCGTCGCTGCCAGGGTCCGACTTCACCTTCCGGCGACCCTCGCGCAAGGCCTTCTTCCGCTCGATCCGTTGCACGCTCCAGCCGAAGACGGCGCCGAGCGGCCCGGCCAGAATCGCCGGCATCAGCACGAGGTTGCCGACGAGTGCGATCGTGAGCATCGAGAGCATCATGTGGCCGAACCGCTGCGTCGGCCCGAACGGCGAGAGGGCGAACACAGACAGGCCGATGCCGATCACGCCCCAACTCTGGTACATCGCCCGGGCGCAGCCCTTGTAGGCGAGCATCACCGCCTGGCGGCGGTCGAGCCCCTCGGCGATCCCGCGGCGGAACCAGAGCATGAAGTGCACGACGTCGTCCACCGTCACGCCGAGCGCCACGCTCGGGGCCATCACGGTGCCGATGTCGATCAGCATGGTGCCGGTGCCGAGCCACTTGAGCAGCGCGTTGCCCCAGCCCATGCCGCCGAAGACCATCACCGCGGGGAACGCGGCCGGCAGCAGCAGCACGAGGCCGGCCGAGGCGGCCCGGCAGAGCACGACCATCACCACGACGATGATCGCGAAGTCGGTGATGAAACCGGCGATCAGGCCGTCGAGCAGCGAGTGCTGCGCCTTGTAGACAAGCGGCACGAGGCCGGTGTACTCGACCTTGACGCCCGTGACGCCCTCCCGCTCGAGGTCGGCGAGGATCGGGTCGATGGTGGCCTTGAGGTCGCGCCGGAAGAGGGCGTAGTCGACCTCCTTGGTGGCGCTCACTCGGGCGCTGATCCGCCACAGTTCCTCCTCGCGGCCGTCGGGGTGCTTCGCGTCGCGGAGGTAGTCGCCGGCGAGGAAGTCGCCGCGGTGGGCCACGAGCCGGCGGTTGAGGACGCTGCGCTTGGTGCGGGCTCCCAGGCCGAACGCCCGCGCCGCCGCCCCGCCGAGGCCGTCGCCGCCCTCGCCCGAGTCGAGGCTGCGGCCGAAGGTGACGGTGGAGAGCGAGCTGCCCACCTCGTCGAGGCCGCCGATCTTCTTTTGGATCCGCTCCACGAGCTCCATCCGCTCGAGGAAGTTCAGGTCGCACGACCGGTTGTCGCAGCGGACGAGGATCTCCATCGGCACCAGCGGCCCGAGCTTCGCCTCGAGCCAGCGGTAGTCTTCCCGGATCCGGGCCTTGGGGGAGAAGAGCCGCATCAACTGCACGCTGCTCTCCACCCGCGTCATGCCGTAGCCCACGGCGGCCATCAGAAGCAGGCAGGCCGTGGCCACGAGGGCGTGGTGCCGCGTGATCCACTCGCCCACCCGCCACCAGCGGCTCTCCTCCGGCGGCTTCCAGCCGTCGGCGGCAACGCCGTCGGCGAGCCTGCCGAGTTTGAGGGCGGGGGGGAACAGTTCGAGGGCGGCCGGCATGAACGTGACCAGGATCACGAAACTCACCACGACGCCCGCCGCCGAGAAGATGCCGAACATCCGGATCGGCACCAGATCGCTCACGGCGAGCGTGGCCAGGCCCACGGCCGTCGTTCCGGTGGCGAGCGAGAGTGGCAGGAGCGCGTGGTGCACGGCGCGGCCGGCCGCCCCCTCCTGCACGCCCGTTTCGGCGAGCTGGTCGCGGTAGTAGTTGGCCAGGTGGATCGCGCCGCTCGTGGTGGCCACGTACACCAGCGACGGCATCGTGAGCAGGATCGCGTCTACGGGATAGCCCGAATACCAGACGACGGCCAGGCTCGCGAACATGCTGTACACGCCCGAGGCGAGCACCATCCCCACGAGGGCCTTGCTCTTGAGGCTCCACCAGCTGACGAAGAAGCCCACCACGAGCGACAGGCCGAACAGGATCGTGACGCTCGTCTGCCCGGCCTTGTCGATCGAGACGTTGTCGACCGGCGGGCCGCCCATGTGGATCGCGTCGGCGGGGATGCCGCACTCGTCGGAGGCCACCTTCGTGATCAGATCGATGGCGCCGTGCAGGTTGGCCCGGGCGGTGTCGGCCAGCGTGAGCACGAGGCAGGTCTGCCGCCGGTCGAGGTCGTCGGCGGGCGAGCCGGGTTCCACGCCCGCCGGGGCCGGGCCCACGAGGGCCCCGGTAAGCCGCCTGATCGCCTCCTCGCGGCCGAGGTTGAGCGGCTCCGACATCATCCGCTCGACCGCCCGGGGGCCGGTCTGGGCCGACTTGAAAAAGAGCGGCCGCTCGATCCGCGCGGCCTCCTCGGGGGGCGGCAGCAGTTTGCGGGCCAGGAGTTCCAACCGCGGGTCGGCCATCGTGCAGCCTTCCCAGCTGATGAGGACGAACTCCTCCCCCTGGAAACTGCGGCGGAAGAACCGGTAGACCTGGGTCTCGGGATATTCGAGGGGCAGCCAGCCCTTGACGTCGTTGCGGTTGTTCCCCTTGGCCTTGAACGCCCCCACGACCACCATCGGCAGCAGGAACACGAGGATCGCCATGATCCCCACGCTGTACCGCTGGTAGAAGTTGCGAGAGTGGGGCGACGTCATGCCGTACCTGCCCGGGCCTCTGGGGTTTTTCCTCGAACCGAACCCCTGAACCGTACAGGGCGAAGGGTGGTCAGTCCATATCGTTCGGCAACATTTCGGGCCGGGACGAAGGCGAGGCGGGCGATGGAAGTGTTTTTGCCGGAAGACCTTACGTTCCGTGCCCGGTCTGCCCAGTCCGCAGGGACGGACGGCGGGGTCGGAAGTGTTTTCAGCCCGGGCGGGCCGGTCAGGGTGCCGTTTCGGCAGCCTGGAAGCCGCACGTCTTGTGCGTACCGTCGCAGAACGGTCGGGTCTTCGTCTCGCCGCACCGGCACAGGGCCACCGCCCGCTTGCCCGGCGGCACGGCGTATTCACCACCGAGGTGGTCAGTGACCCTGAGAAACACCCCCCGGGCCTCGGCGTCGGGCGGGAGTTCGACGACCAGCGGTCCGTCGAGCCGACAGCGGATCGTCACCGAGCCTTCGGGGAACGGACGGGCCTCGCCAGGGACCCCTGGCGAGGGCGGATTACCCGAGGGCGTCGTCATGCAACGGGGCTCCGATCGGGGCTGGAGGGCTTCACGGGGCTGGAGGGCTCGCCTCCGGCGGCGAGGCCGCCGCCGAATGTGTCGAGGGAGTCTACCCGGGCGACGGGCTGCCGCGACAGCCACCACCACAGAGCCGCCGCGAGGGCCAGGAGCACCACCGACACCAGCTGCGAAATCGAGAGCGGCGTGCCCAGGGCCGGAGGCTCGTCCACCCGGATCGCCTCCAGCAGCAGCCGGGAAACGGGGTGCAGCGTCAGCACGAGGGCGAACACCTCGCCGGGCCGGCGGGCCAGCGGCGTGAACGCCACGGCGAGGGCGGCGAGCAACCCCGCGTCCAGGGCGGCGTAGAGCTGGGCCGGATGCACCGGGAGGCTCCAGCCGGCGGCATCGGCCGGCAGGAGCCCCTGGGCCGCCTGGTCGAGCCACGGCGGGCTGTGCGGCGGAAACCGCACGGCCCACGGCAGGTCGCACGGGCCGCCGTAGCAGCAGCCGTTCAGGAAGCAGCCGATCCGGCCGATGGCGAGGCCGAGGAGCAGGCCCGGTGCGACGCAATCGGCCAGCGACAGGAGCGGCAGCCCCCGCCGGGCGGCGAACCGCCACGCGGCCAGCGCCGCCGTGGGCAGCGAGCCGAACACCACGAGCCCGCCGGCCGCGATGTTGAGGATCTCGGGCAGGGCGGCCACGAGGCTGCGGCCCGGCGGGAGGAACTGCGCGCGGTATTCGATCACGTAGAAGAGCCGCGCGCCGACGAGCCCCCACAGAAACACCTCCGTGGCCAGCGCGAGGATCGTGTCGGCGTCGAAGCCCGCGGCGCGGCCGCGCACGATCGAGAGCCACGTGCCGGCGGCCGCGGCCACGAGCAGCATCAGGCCGTAGCCGCGGACGGGCACCCCCGCCCCGTCGTCGAGCGCGGGGAGGATGAAGGCGACGAGCGCCCCCACGATCGCGAGCGGCACGCCGCGCGTCCGTGCCGCCTCGCGCCAGCCGTGCCGCACCGCCGACCGCCCGACCACCACCACCGCCGCCAGCGCCCACACGGCCAGCAGCAGACCCCAGCCGAAGAGCGGCAGCGACAGGCCGCCCACGGTGAGCCGCGTCGGGATGTGAAACAGCGTGGAGAGCATGGTGACTGCGTTCCGGTGTGCTCGGTCGCGTGCGCCTTTCGTGCCGCACCGGCTCGGGGGCGGCAAAAGTCTCGTCGCGTGGGCCGCGGCGGCCCAAGGCTCCTCGAGCGTTCGCCGACCCCCTCGCCTACCCTCCACCAGTGTGCCACATCGACACGGCAGACTTTTCGACAGCCATCGAGATGCCGCGGGGTCGCAGCGGGAGTCCGAGGTTGTCGATGAGCCTCGTCGAGCCGAGCCGGCCCGCCACGAGTGCGATCGCCGGGCCGCGTGGGTCGGCGAGCGGGCCGAGCGACTCCGGGTCGACGATCGCGGCGTAGTCGCAGGCCACGCCCTGCGCCTCGAGCGGCCGCCTCAGCGCCGCCTCGGCGGCGGCCACGCCCGCACCGGCCTCCCAGCAGGCCGCCGCCGCCGCCAGGCCGGCGGGGAGCGCGGCGGCCCGCCGCCGTTCGTCGGGGGAGAGGTAGGCGTTGCGGGAACTCAGCGCGAGGCCGTCGGCGTCGCGCACCGTCGGGCAGACCACGATCTCGATCGGGATTCCGCACTCGCGCACCATCCCTTTCACCACGAGCGTCTGCTGCCAGTCCTTGGCTCCGAAGTAGGCGGCGTCGGCCGGCACGAGGTCGAACAGCCGGCGGACGACGGTCGCCACCCCGGCGAAATGCCCCGGCCGCACGGCGCCCTCGAAGGGGAGGGCCGGGCCGGCGACGGCGAGCCTGTGCTCCGTGCCCTGCGGGTAGACGGCCTCCACGGTGGGCGCGAACGCCCAGTGCACGCCGAGCCGGCCGAGCAGGTCGAGGTCGGCCGCGCGGGGCCGGGGGTAGCGGTCGAAGTCCTCGTGGGGGGCGAACTGCGTGGGGTTCACGAAGATCGACACCACGACCTCGTCGCATGCGGTTGCGGCGGCGGCCACGAGGCTCGCGTGCCCGGCGTGCAGCGCGCCCATCGTGGGCACGAATCCGACCCGCCGGCCGGCCGCGCGGGCGGCCCGCACCGCCTCCTGCATCCGCGCGGGATCGTCCTCCACGACAGGCGTCCGGCGGTCGGCCGGGAGGTCGCCCCGCATCACGCCATCGCCTCGACGGCCGCGACCGCCTCGGCCAGCGCCGCACCGAGGTCGTCGGCGGAAACCACGACCACGGCCCGCGGCCGGTCGGCCGCGTCGCGGCCCGGCTCCAGGAGCCGCCTGCGCAGCCGCTCCTGCAGCGCGACCAGCGGCCCGACCCCGCCGGTCGGCGGCGGCGCGTCGGCGACGGCCGTGGCGGCGCCGGCCAGGTCGGAGAACATGTCGGTGAGCGGGGGCGGGCGCCGGCTGCGGAAGGCGAGCCGCTCCTCGAGCACGGCCGCGTCGGCGACGAGCAGGATCGCGACGTGCGGTGTCACGGTGCCCGCGGCGAGCCGGCGGAACGCGCGGTCCGCCGCCGGCAGCCGCCCCTCGGCGGCGACGAGGAACGTGCCGAGCCAGAAGTCGGCGACGGTGCCGTGCGGGTCGTCGGGCCAGGCGTCGGCATGGATCGCCGCGGCGCACTCCGCGACCGCCGCCAGCCAGCCGCGCTCGAAGGTCGCCGCGTCGTCGGCCAGCGGCGGCAGGCAGGCCGGCGCGTGGAGCGGCCGCGCGAGCACCGCGTCGGCCACGGCCGCCGCCACCTCGCGGGCGCCGCTGCCGGGCACGCCGACCACCGCCACGTGCGGATGCGGCCGCGAGATGTCGTCGAGCAGGTCGCGGAGCGAGCAGCCGGCCAGCGGGTGGATGAAGTCGGGCGCGATCTCGACGCAGGGCTCGAGCACGAACCGGCGGGTCGCCATGCGCGGATGCGGCACGGTGAGGTCGGCCTCGTCGAGGACGGCGGCTTCGTAGAGGAGCAGGTCGAGGTCGATCGACCGCGGGCCCCAGCGCTCGGAGCGGTCGCGGTGGAGCGTGTTCTCGACCGCCGTGAGCACGCCGAGCAGTTCCCGGGGAGAGAACGCGGTGTCGACGAGGATGGCGCCGTTGAGAAACGCCTCCTGGCCGGGCGGCCCGCCGACCGGACGCGTGCGGCGAAACCGGCTGGCCGCGACGACCGAGAGACCGGGCATTGCCCGGAGCAACTCGAGGGCTTCGGCCAGGTGCTGCAGCGGCCGCCCCTGATTCGAGCCGCACCCGATGAGGCATCGTGCCATGGATCGTCGCCCCGCCGGGGCCTCACGTCGTCCACGGATTGTAGGCCGCCGCCACCCCCGGCGGGCAAATCGGCCGCTGCGGCCTCGAAAGCGGGGGGGACATCCAGGCCACGACCAAGGTCGTCGACTGTCGATCCCTCAAGTCGTCGCCCCCCAAAAATTTCGAGTTGGCACCGCGGGCCGCCCGGATCGATTCCTGCGAGCCCCTGCACGTCTCCCTGGTCAGTCGCCGTGAGAACGAACCGCACCTGCCACGACCACGCGACCGATCGAGGGCGGATTGTGAGAACCGCGCGTGGGATGTCAAGCGCGGGTTCGGCCCCCGGCGCGCGTCGTGCCGACGATGCGCGCGGAATCAGCGTGCCCCGCGCGAAAAACCCGGCGCGGTCGGCGACGAAAATTTTTTTTTGCGGCGCGCGTGAGCTGCGGCATTCCGACGTGCGACTTGCCAGCAGCGACGGTTTTCGGAGAAAACACCTGAAAATCCAGCGTCGCGGCGCCGCGCCCGCGGCCCGCGACATGTTCGCCCCGGGATCGCCATCGGCCATGCGTTCGTTTCGCGCCGCGGAAGACGACGGTTTCTCCGCTGATTCGGCGCGGGGGCTTGACGAGCCCGGCGCCACCGTCTGCGCCGACCTCGCGGCGGGCGCCGACGGCGGCGCGGACGCGCGGCCCGACGGGGGCGCGGAGCCCGCCGGCGGGGCCGGCTCGCCCGCCGACACCTACTGGACGCTCTCCCGCACGCCGCTCACGAGCCTCGCCTTCACGCTGCCGCTGGTGCTGGCCTACGAGGGGGGCGTGCTGGCGCTGGGCCGCGGTTCGCCCCGCAACGGCGCCGACGTGTGGCTGCGGCAGCTGCTCGACGCCCTCGGATTCGGCGGGTATTTCCTGCTGCCGGTGCTGATGATCGTGGGCCTCCTGGCCTGGCACCACGTGCGGCACGATCCCTGGCGGGTGAGCCCGGCGGTGCTCCTGGGAATGTGCCTGGAATGCCTGGTGCTCGCGGGCGTGCTCGTGGGCATCGCCCGCCTGCAGGGGCGGCTGTGGCCGATCCGCCTCGCCGCCGACGCGGCGGGGCCGCTGGCCGACGGCCCCGCGGGGCTCGTGGCCCGGTTCGTGGGCTGCTGCGGCGCGGGGCTCTACGAGGAGGTGCTGTTCCGGCTCCTGCTGCTGCCCGCCGTGGCGTGGGGCCTGCGCCGGCTCGGCGGATCGGACGCCTCCGCCGGCGGCTGGGCGCTCGTCGCCACGAGCCTGCTGTTCGCGGCGGCGCACTACGTCGGCCCGCTCGGCGACGTCTTCGAGCCCCGCGGGTTCGTGTTTCGGGCGCTGGCGGGCGGCTTCTTCGCCCTGCTGTTCGTCGTGCGGGGGTTCGGGATCGCCGCGGGCACGCACGCCGCGTACGACATGTTCGTCGGCCTGCGGTAGTGATGCAGGGGCGGGCTGCGGGCGGAAGCGAACCAATCTTTGTGGAATCCGCACCGCATTTTTATACTCGGGGGATCATCCGCCCGCGGGTCGCGAATGGCCATGCTCTCCGTCCGTCCGAAAGTCGCCGAACTCGTGTTCCAAGTGTACGGCCGGCCGCTGCATCCGGAGCTGTTCGAGATCTGCGCGAGCCGCACGATCGAGCGGGGCGGCTACCACGCGACGGTGACGATCACCAGCGCCGGTCACCTCGTCACCTGGCGGCGCGACGGGCTGACGCTGTGCGAGGTGGCGACCAGTGCCGCCCAGCCGCTGCCGCAGAAGCGCCGGCTGCTCTCCCATCGCCTGAGCGGCGAGCGCAGCGACCGGATGGAATGCCGCGGCGGCACCACCTACCAGACCTGCTTCCAGCTCGAGGCGGTGGAGCCGGAGGTGTTCTGGACGTTCCAACAGGAGTTGTGCGTCGAGGGGATCAGGCACGGCCTGTTCCACCGCTTCGAGCCGGTCGGGCGGCTGGCCCCCGGGGCGATCAGTTGGCTCAACATCGAAACCCGGGCCAAGAGCCTGCTGGTGCAGGCATTCCACACCTTCCCCGACGACCTGGCGATCGTCAAGAGCCAGACGCTCTTCGAGGCCCCCTGAACGATGCCCAAGCCCAAGCCAGCCGCGCCGCCGGCCTCCGCCGCGCCCCGCAGGAGCCGCGTGCTGATCGCCGACGACAACGAGCCCAACCGCGAACTGCTCGAGGTCTACCTCGCCGACGTCGACTGCGAGATCGCGACGGCCGTGGACGGCCACGACACGCTCGACAAGGTGGCTTCGTTCCGGCCCGACGTGATCCTGCTCGACGTGATGATGCCGAAGCTCTCGGGCTTCGAGGTCTGCCAGCGACTCAAGGGCGACCCGGCCACGAGCCCGATCATGATCCTGATGGTGACGGCCCTCGGCGAGCTCGGCGACATCGAGCGGGCCGTGGAGGCGGGCACCGACGACTTCCTCTCGAAGCCCGTGAACAAGGTCGAGCTCGTGAAGCGGGTGGAAAACATGCTCAAGCTGCGGCACGTGAGCGACGAGCTCGAGCGGCTGCGCAACTACATCAGCAGCATGGACGACGACCTCCCCCCGCGCACGTAGTCAGGCGCGCTGGAGGTCGACGTTCGTGAGCACCCGCACGGTGGCGGGTGACTTGTTGAGCACGTAGAAGTGGATGCCCGGCACGCCCGCGTCGATCAGTTCGCGGACCTGCCGCGTGGCGAACTCCACGCCCGCCTCGAACTGGGCCGCCTCGTCGTCCCCCGCCGCCTCGAAGGCCCGGGTGAACGAATCGGGAAGCCTCGCCTTGCAGAGCGTGGCGATGCGGCGGATCTGGGCGTAGTTGGTGACGGGCATCACGCCCGGCACGATCGGCGCCGTGATCCCGAGGGCTGCACACCTGTCACGAAACCGGAAGAAGTCGGCGTTGTCGTAGAAGAGCTGCGTGACGACGACGTCGCCGCCGGCGGCGCACTTGCGCTTCAGGTTCTCGAGGTCGGCCGCGGGGCTCACCGCCTCCTGATGGGTCTCCGGATAGCCGGCCACGAGGATGCCGAAGTCGGGGAACTCGGCCTCGATGAGCGACACGAGTTCGGATGCATACCGGAGGCCGCCCTCGGCCTGCCGAAACGCCGTCTCGCCCTTGGGAGGGTCTCCGCGCAGGGCCACGATTGCCGCCACGCCGAGCGCTGCGGCCTCGCGGAGGTAGTCGCGCAACTCGTCCACCGTGCTGCCCACGCATGTCAGATGGCTCGCCACCGGCAGGTCGTGCCGGGCCCGCACGCCCTTGAGCACGTCGAGCGTCGTGCCGCGGGTCGAGCCGCCGGCGCCATACGTGCAGGTGATGAGCGCAGGCTCGAACTCCATCAGGTCGGCGACGGTCCGCCACATCGCCGCCTCCGACTCCGGCGTCTTCGGCGGAAAGAGCTCGAACGACAGCCCGAACCGGCCGGCGGCGTAGGTTTCGGTGACGTTCATGGCGGCATTGTAGGCCAGCCCCGGGCCTGTCGCCTCCCCGGTTTCCCGTCGTCGCGACGGCTCAGCCGGCGAGCACCGCGAGCAGGCCGCGGTCGGCGTCGAGCAGTTCCAGCCCCCGCCGGGCCATCATCCGCTGGAGTGCGGTCGCCGCCTGCTCCGCCGTCGAGCGGCCCCCGAGGAGATCGTTCGCGAAGGCGGGCACGACGTCGGCGACCGTGCACTGCACCGTCGCCGCCAGTCCGATCCGGGCACCGCAGGGGAGCGACGTGTTGATCGCCGTCTTCACGAGGTCGCCGACGAGGGCGCCGAAAAACTGGCGGCCCGTGTCGATCGTGGTGCGGCTCCCGTCGGGCTGCGGCTCGTGCAGCCGCACCGGGCCGTACGTCGCCTTCAGGTTGCTCGTGATCGTGCCGGCCGCGAGATTCACCCAGGAGCCGACATGGCTGTGGCCGAGGAAGCCGTCGTGCGGCTTGTTGGAGAAGGGCTCCATCACGCTCGCCTCGATCTCGCCGCCGGCGCGGCACTCGGCGCCGAGCGCCGTGCCGGCCCGCAGCCAGGCGTGCGGATTCACGCGGGCCCGCGGGCCGATCCAGACCGGCCCGTCGAGGCATACGAAGGGCCCGATCTCGGCGCCGGCCGCCACGACCACCGGGCCCTGGCGCACGACCACCTCGGCGGCGATGCGGGCACCCTCGGCGGCGAAGAGGCCGGGCTTCGTCTCGCGAAACTTCCCCGAGTCGAGTTTCATCGCGAGCGAGCCTTCGAGCGCCTGCTCGTGGGCCGCGACGATCTCGTGGGCTTCGTCGAGCAGGCGCAGTTCGCAGTCGGCTGTCGGAAGGTCGAGGTCGCGGACCGCGGAAACCGCACCTCCGCCTTCCGCCCGGAGCAGCGCGACCGCCTCGTCGTCAGCAGACCCTCCGGAGGCAGACACGTGCAGCACCGCCGCGGTGATCACGTCGCCGTGGTGGAGGATCGTGCGGCGGCCCGCCTCGACAAGGCCCCGCAGGGTGGCGAGGTTTTCGCGGCTGGGGATGACGCGGGAATTCACGAGGAGCGCGACCGCGCCGTGCGTCGACACGGGGGCCGCCGGCGGGGCGTCGCCGCCGCCGCCCCAGAGGGCGACGCGCCGGCCGGCGAGAGCCGCGAGGTAGGCGGCCAGGTGCGGTCTCAGGATTCGCTCGACGCCGCCGAACGCAGCGAGCGCGTCGTGGAGCGTCGTCGCGCCGATCGTGAGGTCGCAGGCCGGGCGGGCGGTCGTGAGCACGCCGAGGCGATCGACGCGGTGATCCTCGAAAACGAGCGCGTGCATGGCCGCTCAACCCTACCACGCGGCCCTCGCCGGTGCGGAGGCCGACGCTGGCGAAACCCCCGGGCAGACCGTAATCTCGGTCGTGCGGAAAGCGCCTCTCACGAGCCGGAGTGGCGGAATGGCAGACGCGGCGGACTCAAAATCCGTTGCCCGCAAGGGCGTGTGGGTTCAAGTCCC
>Ga0214923_10005897_pt1 | contig 13995 bp, 6 predicted proteins | sample LL1510_MetaG_FD_177993 | JGI IMG/M metagenome (GOLD analysis project Ga0214923, IMG submission 177993) | Freshwater microbial communities from Lake Lanier, Atlanta, Georgia, United States - LL-1510 | ecosystem: Environmental > Aquatic > Freshwater > Lake | place: USA: Georgia | collected 2015-10-15 | reverse complement strand
GCTCGGGCTCTCGGCCGTGCTCGTCGCCCTCGTGGTGACGCTCGTCTGGCTCCTGTTGTCACTCAAGCGGGACGTCCCGGTCGTGGCGTACTTCGCCAAACTCTACGAGCCGCCACTGGTGCCGATCAGGCTCGTGTTCGAGGACGCGGCGCTGCTCTCGCGCCTCTCCCGCTCGGACGGCTCGCTCTTCCGTTCGCGATCCATCGCCCTGGAGGAGCTCGGCGGCAATTTCACGGTGGCGACGGTGGACCAGCTCGTCAAGGCGATCGCCGAACGCCTCGCGAAGGTCAAGCCGGGCGGTCCGGACAAGGACGCGGTCATCCTCTACCTGGCAATGCTCGGTGGAATCGACACCGAGGGACGTGCCTGCCTCATTCCACCGGGTGTATCGGGGGCGGAGTCGAGCCTCGCCGAGGGAACCTCGATCCCGGTGGAGCGGCTCCTGAAGACGGCGCGCGCCGCGCTGCCCGAAAAGGTGAAGCTCCTCGTGGTGCTCGACGCCTGCCATGGCGGCCTGCAGTGGCCGTTGGGTCTCGTCGACGGCTCGTTCGCCCCGGCCGTCGAGGCCGCGGTGGACGCCGCGGACCTGCCGCGGACGTGGGTGCTGGTCCCGGCCTCCGTCGGCCAGTCATCCCAGGCCGAACTGCCCGACGGTGCGAGTGTCTTCGCCAGGTTTTTCGCCGCGGGGCTGCGGGGCGCGGCCGATGCGGCCCGGACGGGCGACCGGGACGGTGCGGTGGAACTGGGCGAGCTGGTCGCCTACCTGACCGAGCGTGTCGACCACTGGTCCATGTCGCGTCACGGGGCGCGGCAGACGCCCGTGATCTATCCGCCGATCGACCGGCCGGGGAGGGTCGGCGACCAGAAGCTCGCGCGCGTCGAGAACTGGGACGCCGAGCGGGAGATCGCCGCGGCGCTGGCCTCGGCCCGGGCGCGGACGACGGGCGGGTCGGGTCTCTCGGCATCCGAGGCGGACCCGTGGCTGCGGGAGAACTGGGCGACCGCCGATGCCCTGGGCCGCGTCGCGGCGCACGACCGCCCGCTGTTGTGGCAACGGTACCAGCAGCTCCTCCTGCGGGCCGAGCTGCTCTACCGTGCCGGTCCCGGCCATGCCCGCGAACTGCGGCGCACGGCGACGCTCGTCGAGCGTCTGGAGATGGACCTGGTGTCCCACTACCCCTCCGCACTGCGCGCCGCCTTCGGCGACCCTCTGTTCGCCGAACGTCTGGAGTCGGAGCCGATCGCGAACTCGATGCCCAACGTCGAGTATCTGCCGATCCTGCGCATCGCGCGGGCGACCCGCCGCAGCGCCACCCGGCTGCCTGCGGCGCAGTCCGAGGTGCGCGAGGCGCTCGTCGCATACGTCACGAAGCCCATGCCGGATCAGACCGCACCTCCTCCCACCGGCTCCGCGATCGAGTGGAGCCAGCGCGCGACCGTCGCCTGGGACTGGCTCATGGAGTCGATCGACGCCGGCGTGGAGATCGACCGACCGTTCCTCGGTCGATGGCTCGAGTTCATCGGGCCCGTCCCGGACTCCATCCCGGCCGAGCCGTCGCAACTCACGGCGACCCGCGCACTCGTCCGCGACGGCAGCGACGAGGCGTGGCGCGCGGCCCCCCGCCTGCCCGGCCTGCTCCTGAAGTCGCTCGAGGCGACCGACCGGTGCCGCTACCCGGCCGACGTGCGGGCCGATCGGATCGTCACGGTCCTCGAGCCGACGAGCGAGGCCGAGGATCAGCGGCGACTCGCGTTCGACCTCTTCTTCCTCGGCGACGCGCCGTCGCTCGAGCGGGCGGAGACGCTCGCGCGTGCCGCGACGGAGCGACTGGAATCAGCCGCCCGGGTGGGCGACGCCATTTCCGATCTCTACGCCTCCTCCGACCGGCTGCTCGAGGAGATGCCCTGGCTCACGGCCTGGTGGTCGGCCGAGGCCCGCGCGAACCGGATGTCGACACTGGGCAACGATGGACTGAGCACCGAGACGGTGCCTCTCGATCTCGACTGGTCCGCGGTGGTCGAGTCCCTGACGCAGTTCACGGCGATGATCGCATCCCTGGCCGAGGATGCCGGCGGCGGCGCCGGCAACGCCGCCGGTTTTCTCGAGCGGACGGCGCTGCGTCACGAGGCCGTGGAACGCGCCGTCCAGCCGCTGCGCGACGCCTTTCGCTCGAGCGTGGACCGCCTCGCCGCCTCGGCCCCCGACAGCGTCGACACCATGGCCCGCATCCGGCGCATGCTCGCCACGCCGCTCGTGCGCGGTGAGGCGCGGATGCGGCTCTGGAAACGGGAGCGCGAGCTGACGTACCGCTTCAGCGAGACCCTCCCCACGACGACGATCGACCAGCAGTCACTGCCGGCGACGAGCATCGACACGGTCGTATCCACGTGGATGTCGCTGCGCGGCCTCTTCGTCCAGCCGCTCGTTCCGGTCCTCGCCGCGACCGCTTCCGCACTGCCCTCGAAACCGGTGCGTGCCGAGGACTTCACGAAGGCCTGCGGCAAGCAGGTCGCCGACGTGCTGGGCGGGATCGATGGCGTCCTGCGGGCGGCCAGCGCGGAGGCCGTCGCGACCGCCGCGACGAGGCTCGCGAGCCTCGAGCGGGAAGAGGTCACGAGCCGCACCCTGGCCCCCGTGGCCTGCAACCGGGTCGGGTTGGCGATCTCTCCTCACGTGCGGCTGCGGGTCATCAACTGGCACGATCGTTTCCTGGCCGCGGCCCATGACGTGCTGGAGGACTTCTGGGCCGGGTCCCCGGTCGAGGACTCCGCAGGCGACGACTCGGCACCGTGGTGCTGGACGGCGGCGCAGGTGCTTCTCGACAAGGCGTCGGAAACCGTCGTCTCGTGGCCGATCGACCATGGTCGAGTGCAGCGCCAGGCCATCGCGTCACGACTGGAAAACCTCGCCATGCCCGGCCGGCCGGGAGTCGATCCCGGATTCTTCGGGGCGATCGACCTCCAGCCGCGCACCATCCCGGTCTTTCGCGCGGAGGCGGGCGACCTGCCGATGAACACCGTGACACTCGCACCACGCAACGGTGTCCCCGCGGGCATCGCGACGGCCTGGTTCGCGGAGTCGCTCCGGGGCATGCCGCTGCCGATCGCCGCCCTCGACGGATCCGCCCCGCGCACCCGCCTCCCGCTCGAAGTGTTGCGCAACGGCCAGAAGTCGAGGCTGTCGTCGTGGCAGATCGATGCCGACGCGATCGACTCGCTCGGCACGCGGGCGGCCGACCTGCGCGACGGGGGACGCGTCCTCGATCTGATCGTATGGTTCCGCGGCCATCGCCTCGTCGTCGCCGCGCCGCTGGCACCCGCGTCGTCCCTCCGCGTGATGGAATGGGACGCCCCGCGGATGCCGCCGCCGCGGGTCGCCGTGCGCGGCGACGTGCCGAGGCACCAGAAGGTGGCGGTGATCTTCGACTGCTCCGGCAGCATGGGGCAGCGTCTCCCCGACGGACGCACCCGGCTCGAGGCGGGGCGCATGGCCCTGTACGAGGTGCTCGAGCAGATCGCCGTCGAGGGGGGCTGGACCGCTTCGGTCTGGCTCTACGGGCATCGCACGCAGTGGTCGCGCGATCGGCGCGGTCGGTACACGGCGGGACTGACGAAGGCCGGCACGCGCGACCGCGACCAGAAGACCGCCGGTGGAGACGGCTCCTATTCCCTGCTGCCGGGCAACGACGTCGAGCAGGTGCTCGAGCCGCAGCCTCTCGTGCCGCTCCAGGTCACGCGCATCCGCGGCATCATCGACGCGCTCGAGCCGGGCGGCGAGACGCCGCTCTACCTCGCGCTCAACGAGGCGCTGCGTGTCGACTTCGCGGACGAGGATGCGGGGCCGGGGCACGTGCTCGTCGTGACCGACGGCGGCAATGACCAGTCGGGCGGGCGGATCACGTCGTCGGCCGACGTGCTGCGGACGCTCGCACGACTCAACGTGCGCCGGCCGCCCCGGGACCGCGTGCGCATCGACGTGATCGGGTTCGACCTGCTGCAGGGCGTCTTCGATCGCGAACTGCGGCTGCAGGACCTCCAGTCGCTCGCGCGGGACTCCGAGGGGGTGTATTACGACGCGACCGACGCCCGCCGGCTGTCGGCGGCGCTGCGGTCATCGCTGCAGGTCGCGCGGTGGGGTGTCGAGGGCCTCGTGCCCCCCCGTGACACGGTCATGGTCGGCGAGGCGATTCCGCTGCCGAGCCCCGTCGAGGGCACGACCGACACGTATGACGTCACCCTCGACTCGGCCGCCGCGCCGCCGCGCCGTCGCGTGTCGGTGATGGGCGGCGAAGCGCTCGAACTCTTCGTGGGCGGACGGGGCCGTCAGCTCCAGTTCCGTCGCTACGACGGCGGGACCGAGCAGGGAATCCGCGACGCGGCAGCCGGCCTGCCGGACCCGGCGGGGCCGGAGCGCACCTGGTTCGTCGCCGCCCACATGGCCCGCCGCGACGGCCCGGCGGTCACGTTCCCCGTCTCGATCCAAAACGGGGTCGCCGACGGCTTCTCGCCGCGGCCGGCCGAACTCTGGGCCGTCGTGCAGCCGACCGGTCCGGACGGTCACGTCGGCCTTCCGTACGTCTTCTTCGACCTCGCCTTCCAGCCGCTGCGACCCGTGCCGGTCATCGACCTGAAGGCCAACGACTGGCCGCAGCAGGCGACCGCCGCGGAGATCCGGGCGTGGTTCCGGTTCGGTCCGGCAGAGCAGGAGGTGGCGATGCCGATCGGCGAGTTCCTGCCGGCCATCGAGCGCACGATCCCGCTGGCGAACATGCCCGGCTCCTCGCTGCGCGTGCTCGTCCGCCCCATCGAGTCGCTCACCACCCTGCGGATGACGGTGATCGAGGATCACCCGCCCGCGCTCGCGCCGCTCCTGCCACTCCTGCGGGTGCATGTGGGGCCGGGGTGCCGCCGAGCCGTCCACCTCCTCGCCCCGGGCGGCAGCCGCGTGCGCCACGAGTTCACGCTCTCGATGCTCGACGGCCAGCTGCCGCCCGACGTCATGCTCACCGTCACGCGCAGCGAGACGATCAAGCGCGGTGCCGTCGGACCGACCACGATCGGCGGCAGCCCGAAGACGCTCGTCGTCCCCGTGCCGACGCGGTGAACGCGCGATGAGCGGCCCATGAGGCCGTGCCGGAAAGCGAACGGTCGTCCCGGCGCGTCCGAGTCCGCAAATGACTCACGTCGGGGCGGGCAATCGGTCGATACTGCCCGGATCGGGGACGGGGGTCGCCCGCGTGGATGAGCGGCACGTGGACCGGAAGCGATGACGCCGCGGCCACACGGTACGAGCGCGATTCGCGCGGCAGCGATGTACGTCGTCGTCGCGCTCGCCGCCATCCAGGCGTGCGGCGCGGCCACCGTGGACTGCCCGCTTCCCGACACGCGGCTCGGACTCTGGCGGGAGTCGGTGTTCGGATCCCTCGACACCGAGTGATGGACCCCGCTCGGCATCGAGGACTTCTTCAGCGACGGCTGGGACCGGCCCTACGATTCGGTCGATCACACGAACCCGCGTCAGACCTGGATCAACAGTGCCGACGGCGCGTTCTACCGGCTGGCCGTCATCTCGGGCGCCTGGGCGCAGGGCAACCGCGACGTGGTGGACACGGCCAACGGCAGCGTCTTCCTCTTCACACCGTTCAACCGACGGTTCGAGCTCGGCTGGTTCCTGCCGTTCACGCTGATCGCACCGGATCCCCGCTCGCCGGCCACGGCGTCGGCCCGCGGCACCGGCGACCTCACCGTCGCGCCGCGGTTTCTGCTGATCGAGGAGAAGGAGTATTCCCTCACCGCAAACTGTTACGTCCGTTGTCCGACGGGCAGCACGCTCACCGGGAACGGCGTCGCGAGCCTGTCGCCGGACGTGGAGTTCTGGGCCAACCCGACCGGCCGCTGGGTGGTGCGGGGTGGCGTCGGCGTGACCGTGCCCACGAACCTCACGGCTGCCTCGCTTCCCGCGCTCGAGGTGAACCCCTGGACGGGATTCAACCTCTCACCCGGTCCCTTCAGTTCGTTCGACGCGCGCTGGGCCGGCGGCATCTACCTCACGCCGAGCGATGCCCCGGTCTTCAAGCACCTCTGTGCGACCCTCGCGACGAACCTGCACACGCGACTCTCCGGGGGCAGCACCACCTCTTTCAGCGTCACTCCCGGCATGCGGACGGGCGTGGGCGGCGACTGGTACCTGCTCGCCGGCCTCGAGGTGCCGCTCGTCGGTCCGCTGCCCTTCACCAACCAGGTGATCGTGCAGGCGATCAGGAACTTCTAGCCGGGCGTGGATCTCGAGCAGGAGTTCCGCCACCTCGCCGATCGCCGCGGCCACGAACGCGCCCACCACGCCCACGGCCGCCGCGGCGACGCCGTTGATCACGCCGCCGATCGGCCGGCCGCCGACGATGCCCATCACGAGAAGCGTGACCGCGGCCACGATTCCGACGACGAAACTCAGGCCGGCACCAAGCGCCGCGATCGGCACGACGAGCCGGAGGACGGGGAAGTGGCGAGGCATGACCATGTACGCTAGGGTGTTTATGGCGGTCAACGCAAGCAGATCGCACCAGTGAGGAGCATGACCAGATGTGGGAGTGGTTGGGCACGCTGACGAGCTATATGAAATGGGTCTTCTATGGCGAGATCACCGTACCGCCAGAAATCGAGGCTGCACTCGCCGCCAACGCGGCGGTCGCTGCACCGGCCGTGAAGACGATCGTCAACAGTGGCTCCACCTGCATGTGCGACAAGGGACTGGCACCCTGTCCCGTGGCCATGGGGTTGCCCACGGTCATGACGTCGGCGACTCCGTCGTTGAATGAGTCGAGTGCGACCCCGGCAGTGTTGCCGACCTTCGGCATGTGCACGTCGCAGACGAATCCGACGGTCGCCGCCGCGACGTCGGCCGCGATGGGCGTGCTGACTCCGATGCCCTGCATTCCCGTGTTCATTCCGCCATGGTCCGGAACCAGCACGACCGTGAACCTTGCCGGGCTCCCGGCGGTCAATGCCATGAGCAGCCTGAAGTGCTCATGGGGTGGCACCGTCAAGGTGACGGTCACGGCAAATCAGACGGTGAAAACGAGCTGACCGCCTGACTTACGCGTCTGCACGAGCGCGGGCGTCCGCCGGCCGCACCGTGACCCGGGCTGGATCGTCTGGATCGACCATCACCTCGATCTCCGCTCCCGGCCGAAACTGGCCGATCGCCAGCCGCGGCACGAGGTCGGCGCACGTCGCGGCATACGTCTGGCCCCCGGCAGGCGATACGGTAAGACGAAACCGCACGAGAAACGACGTGCCGACCGTGACGCCCGTCTCCTCCATGGCGTCGATCCGCGCGCGGGCGGGCCGGCCGATGGTCGCCAGTCGCAGACCCTCCGCCGCGGGCCGAAGCCGCCACAAAAAGTATCCGGCCATCGCCGCGGTGAACCCGCCGCCCACGACCGCGGCGACGGCGGCGGTGGCCGGATCGTCGGCCGCCACGGCGACGATCATGCCGACGAGCAGGACGGGCAGGAGCAGGACCGTGAAGCCGCCCGCCCAGCCGAGCACACGGGCGTAGTAGGGCACGAGTCGCAGCATCGCCTCAGGCTCCTGCCGCGGCATCCACCGGCGGCGGCATCCACCGCTCGGCGGCGAGGAGTTCCGCATCGGTGCGACGCGCCTGCACGAGCGTCGCGCCCTTCCAGGTGGCCGCCGCCTCGTCGAGGCCGTGCAGGTTCGCGCCGGTGAGGTCGGCACCGTCGAACGACGTCTTCGCCACGACCGCGTGGGCGAGGCTGGCGAGATCGAGTTTCGCTCGCGCGAACGACGCCCCGGTGAGGTCGGCCCCTTCCCAGTTGGTCGCCGTGAGAGTCGCATCGGAACAATCGGCCTGCGTGCCGCGGCATCCGGCCAGGCTCGCACCCGTGAGGATCGCCTCGCGGCAGTCGGCACCGGTGAGGTCGGCCCCGTTGAACAGACAGCCCTGGGCCGCCGCCCGGGCCAGGTTCGCGCGGGCCAGTTTCGCGCCGGCGAAGTTCACGTACGCGAGGTTGGCCGCCGACAGGTCGGCCCCCGAGAGATCGGCGCCGGCGAACACCGACCCATGCAGGTCGAGCCCGGCGAGCTTCGCTGCGGCGAGCGTCACGCCGCGGAACGTGCAGGTGTCGAACACCGCCGCCTCGATGCCGGCCGGGTCGAAAGGAAGCCCGTCGAACGACGTGCGGTGCAGTCGCGAGCGCCGCCACTTGATGCCCGCGAGCGTTGCCCCGCGAAAGTCGCCCCACTCGAGCGTGGCATCGCTGAAGTCGGCTCGCGTGAGGTCGGCTGCCGTGAACACGGGATGCTCGAGCGTCGCCGAGGCGAAGCTCGCCCCGGCAAGGCTCGAACCCTCGAACACGGTCTGCCCGAGCCGGCAGCGGTCGAACCGGGCCCCGTCGAGCCGGCAGCGGACGAACGCCATGCCCGTGAGATCGAGCCCCGAGAAATCGGCGGCCGTGAAGTCGGCCTCCTCGTAGCGGGTGCGGGAGAGGTCGGCCCGGCGGAGCGCCGCCGGCTCGAACGTCGCCTTTGCGAGTGACGCGCCGGCGAGCACGGTGCCCTCGAGCGATGCGCCGGTGAGCACGGCCTCGCCGAGCAGGCAGCCGGCGAGGTTCGCGTTGTCGCAGCGGGCCCGCGTGAGATCGCCACCCCGGAGGTCGGCATGCGAGAGATCGGCCCCGGTGAGGTCGGCGTCGGTCAGCACGCCCTTGCCCAGGTTCGCCTGCGCGAACACGGCCGATCGCAGGTTCGCCCGGGCGAACGTCGAGTCGCCGCCGACGAGCCGCCGGAACGAGCGACCCGAGAGATCGCAGCCGGTGAAGTTGCACCGGCTGAGCCACCAGTCGTCGCAGGTGGCCGGCAGCACCGTCGCTCCGGAGAAGTCGCAGCCGTTGAACATCGTCTTCTGCTGCGCGAGGCCGGCGAGGTCGCCCCCCGAGAACCGACAGTCGCCGACGATCGAATCCTCGAACCGCGCTTCCTGAAAGACGCCCTCGCCAAAGTCGCAGCCGTTGATCATGCCGCGGCGGATCGTGGTGGCCACGACCGTGAGCCCCGGGCACTGGCTGGCGTTCAGCGCGAGCGTGTCGCATGTGCAGCCGGTGAGCCGCAGCCCCGCGGCCGTCGCGTTGACGATTGCCGAGTGGTCGAGATGGCAGTCGGCGAACGCCATGCCGTCGAGCGTGCAGCCGAGGATCGACCGCGTGATCGTGGCGCCGCTCCAGGCCGCCCGTGCGAGCGTGCCTCCCTGGAAGGCCGTATGGTCGCAGACGAGGCCGGTGGCGCGGCAGCCCGAGAGGTCGCAGTCGGTGAAGACGGTCCAGCCGAGCTGCGCCCCCGAGAGATCGCAGCCGGCGAGCTTGACGTCGTGCAGCACCGCATGCCGCAGGTCGATCCCGGCGAGGTCGCGGCCCGCCAAGTCAACGCCGCTGACCATGCAGGCGGCGAGCGACCCGCCTCGGACGGCGAGCCTGCGGGCCTCCGAGGGCGTCACGCGGCGACGCTGGACGCCGTCGGCGGGGACCGACGGTGGGGTGGCTGGGGCCACGCTCATGCGCCCGCTCCCTCCGGACTGGGCCTCTCGCGGACGGCCCCGGCCGTCGTGGCCCGCGTGAGGTTCGCGTTGCGAAAATCGGTGTGCACGAGCACGGCGTGCCAAAGGCTCGCCGCGAACAGGTTGGCACCGACGCAGCGCGCTCGTGACAGATCGGCCCTCGCGAGACTCGCGCGCAGGAGCCGCGACTCCGACAGCACCGCCTCGACGAGCACCGCATCGTCGAGCGTCGCGTCGGCGAGATGGCAGCAGCGGAACACCGCGCCGCGGCCGAAGGCATGCGTGAAGTTCGCCCGGTCGAGCAGGGCTCCGCTGAAGTCCGCCCGGTCCACGACCGCGTCCTCCCACACCGAGCCGGCGGCACGTGCCCGCCGGAAGCGGGCGTCGGTGAAGTCGGCACCGTGCCCGGACCGCATCGCGGTGAGGTCGGCCGACGAGAAGTCGGCACCGGCGGCGTGCACTCCGGCGAGCGAGGCGTTGGCCAGCCGTGCCCCGGTGAGCCGCGCGGCCGTGAGCGTGGCCTCGGCGAAGTTCGCCCGTTCGAGCAACGCCCGCTCGAGGTTGGCCCGCTCGAGGTTGGCCCGCGAGAAGTCGGCCTGCGGCGCGACGGCGGCCGAGAGGTCCAGGCCCGCGAGATCGAGGTCGGCGAGCTTGGCACCCGTGAGGTTCGCGCCGACGAGCGTCGCGCCGGCCAGCGAAGCCGTCGTGAGGTCGGCCCCGGCGAGGTTGGCCCGCGTGAGGTCGGCCCGCGTGAAGTCGGCTGCGGTCAGGTCGGCGTTGGTGAAGTCGGCCCCCGCGAGATTCGCGGCGACGAACCGCGCGTCGGCGGCGATCGCGTGGCGGAAGTCCACGCCGGCCAGGTCGAGTCCGGAGAACTCGAACCCCGACACGTCCATATGCTCGAAGCCGTCACGACGGGCCACCTCCGGATCGACCGGCTCGTCGGGGTCGAGCGGCTCGCGGAGCGCCCACTTGGGCAGGGCGGCGTCGATCTTGGCACTGTTCGCCGCCAGTTCGGCGTCGAGCTTTTCTCGAAACGCGATCAGTTCCTCCTGCTTGGCGATCGTCTGCTCGACCGCGGACTGGAGGCGGCCACGGAACTCGGCCGGTGTCTTTTCGAGGCCCTTCACCTGCTCGAGCATCTCGGCGAGCTGCTGCCGCAGGGCGGCCGGCGTGGTGGGATCCTCGCTCGGGCCGGTCGCGGCGGCGAGGATCGCCTCGACCCTGGCCGGCGTCGGCCGCGCGAGGGAGAGGATCTCGTCGCGGGCCGCCGCGATCTTCGCCACCTTCTCGTCGTAGGTCGCCAGCGCCCCGGCGAGATCAGGCAGCTTCGACCCGTCGCGGACGAGCGCCTTCTTCGCCTGCACATCGGCCACCATCGCGGCCAGTTGCTCGCGGACCTCGGCTGGGTAGGTCATTCCGGCCCGGATCGACTCCTTGATCTCGGCCTTCATCACCTCGGCCTCGGCCTGGGCCTTCTTCCGCGCGGCAAGGCGTGTCGCCGCCGGCGGCGGCGCGGCGGCGACGGGCGCTCCCTCGTCGAGCAGGGCCCGGTAGTGGGAGAGAGGCTCATCACGCGCGTCGAGCGGCTCGGCAAAGACCAGCGCGCCGGCGATGTCGCGCAGGGCGAGCGACCTGACGGCGCACATGCCGCGCCAGACAAGGACGACCGTCCGGGCGTCGAGGTCGACCGCAAGCGTGTCGAGCGCGAGCGGCACCTCGAAGAACTCGCCGGGCGGGTCGTGCAGCCGTGGGCCGGTCTTCGCGAGCGCGAAGACCCTCGCCCGGATCCGGGGCAGCTGTGAACGCGCCGCCGCGGCTTCCGGCAGGAGATTCTCGAATCCGAGCGGCTCGTCACCTCGGAAAAAGCCGGGCAGCCGCTGATCGGACGGCGCGGCCATGAAAAACTCCGGGTCGAGGCCCTGCGGCAGCCAGGGCCAGCGGTCCTTGATCCAGCCGCGACCGAACGCACCGAGCAACTCCCCGCGTTGCCGCCACTCCCGCGCGAGCGGACCGAAGCCGGCGGGAGGATCCGCATCGCGCGGCGACCCGAGGGGGCGGTCCGCATGCTCGATCACGGGAGCCGCCCGGCCCGTCCGGCCGATGCCGATCGGATTGGCGGCGTCCTTCGGTCCGCCAAGTGCGGCGGCATAGGTGAGACTCTGGCGATCGACGTACCCGGGCACACCGGGCCGATGACCGAAGAGCGTCTCTTCCCAGGATCGCATGCCCGTGATGACGAGCGTCTTGCGCCGGCCGGCCACCTCGACGGCCACCGGAAACCGGTTGGCGCTCGCCGAAGCAGGCCGGTGGGCGGTGCCGACGACCGTGTATTCGCCCCGCGGCTTCGTCGGCACGAAGTCGGACGAGTAGGCGAGGCCGAGGGCTGGATCGTCCGCGATCCAGCGGTCTCCCTCCGGCTGGAGCGGGCCACCCGCGCGGGGCACGAGCGCGCCATCGGCCGCGAGCTGAAACGTCGCCTTGACGATGAAGGCCGCGTCGAACGGGCGGTCGCCGCGGGGCTCCGGGCCAAACCTCCCGACGAGCCAGGTCGGCACCAGGATCTCGGGGTTGCGGTTCAGGATTTTCATGCCGAACCCCGCCACGCGCGATCACGACAGTCACCCGAGATTGATGATTGGCGCGTTGACCGTGCAGCCTGCGGCAGTAACCTCCAGCCACGAAGCCTCGGACTGCATCAACGTAACGCCTCCGAGTCCAGCGATTCTTACGTCTCCAAGCGGTGCCTCGATCACTTTCGCCCCCACCGCAATCGACTCAGTGCTATTGCCCAAGGTGACATTCATCGTGTGGGTGCCATGGGTCTCGGTCGTGCCTCCCGCGATTCGTTTTTCCTCGGCGGCCGCCTTGACGCCCTTCTCGAGCGTTTCGACCGTATGAGTCGAGCCCAGCGACGTGAACATGAGGCCCGCATGGTTGTACCAAGGGGTGGTCTTGCTGATTTTCTCGAGGTCGATCTTGCCTTCGCCATTGAGCAGGACCTTCGTCGGCTTCGTCATGTACCATTCATACTTGTAGAGCATGTTGATCTTGCGCTCGAAGCCAATCATGAGCTGCGTCTTGAGCGCGCCGTAGTTCGAGATGTACCCGCCCATCACGTTCGAGAGTTTCCAGGCGCTCAGCGACTCTTCCCACGTGCTGCCACTGATGATGCTCGACCACTGCGTGGCCCACCAGCTCGTCTGCGATGACTCATCTTGATTGACTGCATATGCCATGGTCGTCGTCTCCTGGGGGACGTGTCCCTACTTGGTCTTACCCACCTTGAGTGCGGTCTGGTCGGTCGTTGAATAGATCGTGACCACCTGGTTCCCGGTGTGGGGATTGAGCGTGACGTAGTTGCCGCCGTCGTCCTGGATCGCGAACGTCTTCGCCTCGCCCGGGAGCGACGTCGGGGGCTTGTTGTCCTGGTTGTACAGCGATCCGATCGCCAGCGGCCGGTCGGGATCGCCCCCCTCGAAGACCACGGTCACCTCGCAGCCGATCCGCGGCACGAACACCGCACCCCAGCCCGGCCCGGCCGCGATCTGGTGGTAGCGGATCCAGCACGAACTTTTCTCGTTGTTCTGCCCCTGCCGATCCCAACGAAACTGGACGCGGATGCTGCCGTAGTCGTCGGTGTACGGGCTCTTGGGGTCTTGGCCGACCGGCCCCACGACGACCGCCGTCTGGTGGCCGGCGATCCGCGGACTCGTTGCCTTCCGTTGCGGCCGGTGGTCCACGTCCGCCGGGATCGCCTCGAACGAGCAGGTGCAGGCGAAGGCCCCGGCCGCGCCCTGCCTCTGCGTGGGCGCCGCGGCCGGCGCGAGCTGAAAATCGATCGCGGTCACGAGGTAGGAGGCGTTTTGATCCTTCCGCGGATGGCCGTCGAGCTTGAACGTGGAGCCTGCCGAGAGCCCGTAGCAGCGGGCCTCGCCGACGAAGACCTGCTCGCGGCACGCGTGCTCGCCCATACGGACACGTGCGAGCTGGTTGCCGTCCGACGTCTTCGCGTAGAGCCCGGGGTATTCGAACCGCTCGAGGTCGCCGTGCGGATAGGAATGCGACGCGGAGTCCTGCGCGTCGAGACCCGACTTCGGATCGGTGTAGGTGTAGTCCTTGAGGGCCACCGTACCCGTCTCCATCCGTCGTCGGCTGCTCCAGCGGAAGACGTGCTCGGTATCCGTGGCGTCGGCGTCGCTCACGGCGTACCGGATCTTCTCGTAGCCGGAAAACGGCTTCGCCGACGAGTTCGAGTCGGCGAACACGATCGTGTGGCCACCCTCGCGATGCTCCGCGTGGTACCAGATGCCGAACCGCTCGACGAGGCGGTGCACGAAGTTGAGATGCGACTCGTCGTATTGCACGCAGAACGGCATCTGTGGCAGGTCGCCGATGATGCCCGAGGTCCGGTAGTCGGTGAA
>Ga0214923_10005896_pt1 | contig 14000 bp, 12 predicted proteins | sample LL1510_MetaG_FD_177993 | JGI IMG/M metagenome (GOLD analysis project Ga0214923, IMG submission 177993) | Freshwater microbial communities from Lake Lanier, Atlanta, Georgia, United States - LL-1510 | ecosystem: Environmental > Aquatic > Freshwater > Lake | place: USA: Georgia | collected... | reverse complement strand
GGTTGCCCTAGTCTTTTCCTTTTTGGGTCTATCTGCCTCCAAAACCTCGGGACTTTTTTACGGGATCATCATCGACGGTATTTTTCTTGGATTTTACACCGCGACTCACCTGAAAAATCTGCGGCCGATGCTGATTTTCGTGAGTATTTCCGCTTTGGTCACCTGGCCCGTCGGGATGTTATTTCGCCAATTGGGGGGGTTCCCATCCTTGACGATGAACTATCTAAAAACGGCGACCAACCCGGCCACGGCGGGATTCGGGGTGGGGGACAAGTCCTACGGACAGGACGCAATGCTCAAGCTGGATCGGGTGCAGATTTTCGTGATGTCTTATTTTGCTCCCTCCAGTTCCATGCCCGATCGAGTGGAAACAAAATTCCCTTTCTATTTTAATCGTAGGGAGCTTTCCCTTTTTGAAGATCTGAGTCCCGATCCCCGCGCCGGGGGATTCGGACCCTTGTATGGAGGCTGCCTGTTGTTGTCGATGGTTTCTTTCGGTCTGATTTTGCTGGGGCGGGCGCCTCCGGCAGCAGCTTTTTTTCCGATTTTGCCAGTCCTGTTGTCGGTTGGGTTAACCCAGACTTGGTGGGCGCGATGGGCTCCGCAGGGTTGGCTTTTGCCGGTCTGCTTGCTCCTCCCGGCACTGGCTGCTTGGAGCAAACAGAAACCGGGGCGAAGATGGGTTGTTCCGTTTCTCAGCCTTTTTACGGGGCTGCTAAACAGCATTATGATCCTACTATTTTACTCGGTGGGATGTGTGAAATCACAAAAAGTCCTGAATTCCCAGTTGGCATTTCTCAAAACCCAGCCCCAGCCTCTCTCTATTCATATGCCCAAATTTTTAAGTAACCGAATTTGGCTTATCCGAAACGGGATCGGGTATTCGCTGCTCTCCGCAGAACCCCCTACGCCAAGGCTTCTTTTGCACCGCACATCCACCCGGGTGGGCTTACCAGCCGGATTTCGTCCCGAAACCGACTTGCCCCCGGAAACACGAAAAGCATGGGAAAAGAGAAATCTGCTTGAGCCTTAGCACACGGTTTCTTTTTTCTGTCGTGATAGCGACCCGAAACCGGCAAGAAAGCCTGGCTAATACGATTCGCTGTCTCTCCGGCCAACAACTTTCCCGTTCTTGTTTCGAAGTTATAGTAGTCGACAACGGAAGCACCGACTTGACGTGCGACCGCGTGACAAGGCTCCAAGCCAGGATACCCAACTTGCGATATCGGTTCCTCGCAGAGCCCAACGTGTCCGCCTCCCGAAATCTTGGAGTTGCCGAGGCGAAGGGAGCCTGGCTGGCGTTCACCGATGACGACTGCCTGCCGCCGCGGAATTGGCTGGCCGAAGCCGCCCGCGTGATCCGCACAAATCCGGCTGTCCGGATCCTGGGGGGGCCCATCTTCGACCTGATTCCCGCCGGCACGAAGGCTCCACCCGGATTCCAGCCTGCCGCCTGGCCGCAGTCCTACGGAAAAACCGCAAGATTCCTGAAGCCCAACGAGTATTTCATCGAATGTAACCTGTTGGTACAAAAAAAAGAGTTTCTGGCCTTGGGAGGGTTCGACGTGAGCATTGGCCCGGGAAACCAGAGGTTCGGCTTCCACGAGGGCACGGAGCTGCAATCGCGCATCTCCGGACGCCATCACCCCAAGAACGTCCGTTTTTACGACCCGGGGATCCAGATGCGCCACCTAGTTCGACCCGCCCGTAGCCAACCTTTGGCGAGGGTGCGCCGTTCGTTTATTTCCGGGTTCGACCATGCGAGGGCCTTCCCGAAAAAACAAAGGCACAACACCTTTTTTCTATTCCTCCGGGCCCAAGCGGCCACCGCCGTTCTCCTGCCGGGCCTCTTCGGCGGTTTTTTCCCGCATCCCAGAATGATCGCGAGCCTAAGCCGATATGCCTTTCGTTGCGGGGAAATGTGGGGGGAGCTTGGCCGGAATAAAACCCTTTTTTTCACCCACCGGGCCAAGCGGCGGGCTTCGCGAAGTCTGCGGAGAAAAATTTTTGACCGGTTACTTCCCTTGTTAAAACTGATGGCGGCATGGCTTGGAGCCTCCAACGTGCAGAGCCAGATAAGCTTGGCAGGAAAAAATCAGCGTGCCGAAAATTCTGGAATTCTTTCCCTGACCCGTTTGCCGGTCTATATATCTTACTACCTGCGGCCCTCGGAACCATTGCAGCTGGCTCACCCTCTGCTTGCTCATGTGCCCCTTCATCGCTCCCCCGGAGGTTGGCGTGTTGCTTTGCGCAGGGCCCGGGTGTTTGGCCCCACCCCGGCAGTAGTGACCCGGGAAAACAAACTGATCGAGGAAGTGAGCCGCGATTGGGGCAAGGAAGGCATCCAGTTGGGCATCCTTCGCGCCCTGACCCTACCACCCTTGCAGGAGGTTTCCGGTAAAACCTTTTTGGCCGCCAGCCTCGGCGGCGAGACCTATTTTCATTGGTTGACGGATGTGGTCCCCATGTTGCTGGAGGAACAGCGCCAATCGAACGGTTTGGGGGTCTTCGAGGCTTTCCTTACCCATAGCCCGATCAAGCCTTTTCACCGCGAAACATTCCAAAACCTAGGCATCGCCCCAGAAAAAGTGATCCTGTTGACCAAGCGAAGAGGATATCAATGTGCGAAGCTGACCTTCCACACCTGCCACCATGTCAGTGGACGGCCGCCGATCAAAACCCTGCGCCGGGTGGCCCGCTTCTTCCAGCCCACGCCTCCTGCGGGTCGCCCATGGAGGAAAATCGCTATCCTCCGTTCGGCGGAAATGTCCCGGCCCCTTGTCCATCGGGAGGGGATTCTCCGCCTGCTGGCCTCCTGCGGCTTTGAAGAGTACGAGCCCAGCCGGGATTCGGTGATGCGCCAGGCGGAAATGTTCGCCATGGCTGGGACGATTGTGGCCACCCACGGGGCCGCATTGACCAACTTGATTTTTTGCCGGCCCGAAACCACGGTGGTGGAGCTGTTTTCCGCGCGCTACGTGAACCCCTGCTACGCACACATCTGCCAGCAACTGGGGCTCCGGCACATTCCGGTGCTAGATGACGGGGCCCCGGATTGCGTGTACAGCCAGCTCGACGATGCCACTGCCCCGATCAAGATCTCCCCCCAGCACCTTAGCAATGTCATAGCCAAAATTTGAGCCAGAATTGGAGCACCGAGATCCGCACGGCACGATGGGGAAAAGTGCATCGCCTTCCCCACCATGCCTGGAGATTCTTTCAGCAAATTATTCAAGGACCAAAATTGCCGGGCCGCTGGAAAAACCTTCGCTATCTGCCCAAATATCTGCAAGAGAGGATTTCGCCGCAGTTAGGAGACGAACAACCCTGGTTGAACTATGAGTTGGTCTCCTTTCTCAAGCACCAGCCAAGGGGGTGGGTAGTGGAATTCGGTTCTGGCCGGTCCACCATGTGGTTGGCGAGCCAAGGCTTTTTTGTTTTTTCAACCGAACATGACCGAAAGTGGGCGAATCATGTCTCTGTGGCCTTGCAAAGACGGAATCTGGTCACGCAGGTCGATTACAACTTGATAGATCTCAATAGCGGACCTTCTCAGGCTTTCGATATTTATCTGAGACCGTTTGTGGACAAAAAACTACCCGAACAGCCGGTTCTCGTTCTGGTCGACGGTCTTTTCCGGCCAGAGTGTTTGCGTGCCTGTGCGGGCTTGGTGGCCCATGGCACCCAACTCATCCTGCACGATGCCGACCGGGAGGAGTATCAACGGACCGTGGCTGATCTGAAGTCGTGCTCTCATATCGAGACCCGCGTGATTTACGGCCCCGGCCATGGGACCCCGGATTTTACCTGGGCATTAATTTTTTTCAAAAAAACCTTTGATGAGAATCCGAACTAATCCTTTAGACGCCGTCGTAACAAAGCCGCCTTTCCTCGCGCCAAGAACAATCCTCCCTTCGGAGGCGTAAAAAAGGCTTTTCCGAGGCAAAGGCCGCAAAAATGCTCAACGTACTGTCGAACCCCATCAGGGCATCCGCCCCTTCCATTAGTCCGTAATCCTCAGATAATGGCCGGGGAATTCCTCGGACGGCATCTTCGGGAAAAAGGTTTAGAGGGATCCTGCTATCCGAACAGACAAATACCTCCCAGTCCGTTTCTGGGTGGTGTTGACGAAAGGATTGAAGCGCTTGGGCATACTTCCAAGGTTCCACGTATCGCCACGGTTCCCGGATCACATCATCCTGCCGGACGTGAATGCAAAGGGTTTTTTTTCCTGCGGCGCGGGCGGTCGCCAGCCGGGCGCCGGCTTCCGGGGCCAAAGCTCTTCGAAACCGAAAGAACTCCCTGACTTTGACGGCATGTTTCTCAAGCAGGTTTGGGCAACGGAAAGGATATCCCCACAAAACGATCCAGCGCGAGGACCGGGTAAGGTTGGCGAACTCAGGGGAATCGAGGCGGTAGGTCGGGCGATTTTCCATGTCCAGGACGGTAAGCCAGCGGTTCCTTGCCGGCGGTTTGCCCCGCCGTCCACGCACCCAATTCTGAATCGGGGTGCGAAAGGGGCGGATCAGCCACCGCAGGTCAAAGGGAAAGGTCTGCCGCGGATAAGATGCCCACGGGTTGAGATGCAACCCCGCAAAATAATGGGATGCGGCCAAAATGCTGAGGTTCACCACCCGGCATCCGTACTCCTCGGCTGCGGCTATCACATGGGAGTAAAGGATCAGGCGGTTCCCAAGGCGCCCGGTATGGTCTGCCAAAACAATCGTGGCCGGCATTTCCCATCCTTATCCTGACCAAGCCTGAAACCGAATCCCAAAGTTCCATGCCCAAGGCCTTCCGGCCGCCCCACTTTTGCTATGGCAAAAAGTTTCAAGGCGGATTTTTCCGGTCCCGGCACCGTGCCGGTTGTTTTGTTCATCTATCGCCGCCCTGGGCTGGTTCGAGATTTGCTACGAATCCTCCAGGAAGAGCGACCGCAACGCCTTTGGATTGTGGCCGACGGGCCGAAAGCCTCCCAAGGCTCAGACGAGGTCACCGCGTGCCACCAAGCCCGACTCGAGGCGGAAAGAGGGATCATCTGGCCCTGCGATGTTCGGAAAGTCTATGGCATGGAAAATCTTGGTTTGAGGATGCGGGTTGAAACCGGGTTGGACACTGTTTTTTCAGAAGAATCCTCCGCCATTTTGTTGGAAGATGATTGTCATCCCCTTCCAGGTTTTTTTCCCTTTGTCCGGAACATGCTCGGGCGCTACCCGGAGGATCCGCGAATCGTGGCCGTTTCCGGCAGCTGTTTTCTTCCGCGCAAGATCAAGCTGGAAGGGGACTATTTTTTTACCCGATATTTCCACGTCTGGGGCTGGGCCACTTGGGCGTCCCGGTGGAAAACGTATCGGCGAAATGGCTGGACCTGGCCGGAGGAGGGTTACCGGAAATATTTTCCCGGAGCCACCCGCCGGGAGGCCAGGTACTGGGATAAAATCTTTGACCGAATGTTGCTGGGAAACTTTCAATCCTGGGCCTACGCGTGGCAAGCCCACGCCTGGAGCCGGGGGCTTCTTGCCGTGTGTCCCGGAGAAAATCTTGTCCGGAATGCCGGTTTCGGACCGCAAGGCACCCATACCCGCGATGAAAATGTGAATCCGGGAGTCGAGCGGGTTGCCTCGCCGGCTTTCCCGCCGCTGGCTCCGGTGGCGGTGGCATGCAGTGCGGTGCTGGACCATTTCGTTTTCAAGAATCATTATTTAAGAATGGAGGGAAAAAGAAGTCTTTGGAAAAAAGTCATGGACCGCTGGCAACGCGCGATGCGGGGCAGCCATTCCCTCTAGAAAAAGCACAACTTCGGCCCCTGCCGTTCAAAAACAAATCATGAATGACCTTACAACCCGAGACCTTGCCCATCCCGCTTCAGGGAAAAGGTTTTACGGGCAGGGATCGGAGTCGGGGTGGGTTGCCTCTGCATGAGGGTGTTATTTCTTCAAGACCATGTGTGGAGGGGAGGAGCTGCCCGGGCCGCCGCCAGATTTGCCCAAGCCTTGCGGGTTCTAGGCATCGAGGTCTCCGTAGTAGCAGGGGATGAGAAGCCGGGCGAGGGATATTGGCTGAATGGCAAGCCCGCCTGGGGTCTGGACCGGATTCTTAAAACATTTCAAACTGCCGAAGGCAGCCGGACCTACCGCATTCAAAATGTTGAAGACAAGTGGGCTCGAATCCTGGAGGAATTCCGACCTGATCTCATCTGGGTTCATAACTTGCAGGGTGCCATTAAGTGGGGATGGAGTCTCAAGCTGGTGGAAATGGCCTTCCGGTCCGCTCCTGTTTTGTGGACTCTTCACGATATGTGGCCCTTGGGGGACGGCCCGTCCTATTTTCCGGAAAACGAATTGCCGCAACGATGGCGCGGTTCGGCCCTCCGTTCACTCCGGCAGGCGATGAGCTCGGGAAAAGGAACGCTGCTGGCTCCTTCCGATTGGCTTCGAAATCTTATCGATTCCGTCGGAGCCGGACCTTGCCGAACATGGGCAAACCCTTTGGATGTTGAAGCCTTTCATCCCCGGACCCGGACCGCCGCACGGGCAAAGCTGGGAATACCGGAAAAATCCTTGCTGCTTCTGGCTACCGCGGAAAATTTGGAGGATCCCCGCAAGGGGATCGACCTCTTGGCGGAAGTTTGGACCCGATTTCGCGACACACCTTCGTTGTATCTGGCCCTGATGGGCCGTAATTTCCCGATGAGACTGAAAAAAGACCCAAAGGTTTTCGAGCTGGGATCCGTAGCCACGGAGGCCCAAGTAGCCCAATGGATGTCAGCGGCAGACTTATTTGTGCATCCCGCGGAGGTGGAGAGCTACGGACTTGTTTTGGAAGAAGCCCAGGCTTGCGGGACTCCGATTCTCGCTTTCGGCGGTGGCGGAGTGAGGGAGACCCTGCGAGAAGGCGTGACCGGATGGATTTTGCCAAACCGCTCGGCCAAGGAACTCACCAAGGGGCTGCAACGATTCCTGTCCCAAGAAAAGGGGGTGGATGGAATGAGGAAACAGTGCCGGGATTTCATGGTTAAAAAACACGATCCAAGCAACTTTGGGAAAAAATGGGAGGAAATCGTGGCGCTGCTTGGCTTGAGCCGCCCTGCCTGAACTGATGGCGAATCTTCGACGATGGATCGTAAGCCTTTGCACCCGCCGGAAGGCCGGGGCGAGTTCGGAGGAGTGGAAAAACATCCGTCTCTCGTTCAGTCAATTCGGAGAGGATCTGCTGCTACAACACCTTTTGCCCGACAAAGGTTTTTACATTGATCTCGGGGCCAATCATCCGGTTACCCACAGCAACACTTGGCTTTTTTACCGAAACGGTTGGCGGGGAATTACCGTGGAACCGAATCCTGCCTTGGCGGTCTTGCACCGAAAAAGAAGACCGCGGGACATTATGATCGAAGCGGCGGCGGGAGAAAAAGAGGGCGATGGGTTTCTTCATGTTCCGGCATCGCATTTGCTCGGGTTTGTGAGCTTACTGCGGTCCGAACCCGAAACATTTCGCCCGGGAGTCCGTGTTCCGGTTCTGTCACTCCGCGGGATTCTGGAGCGGCATCTCCCGTCAGGCACCCCGATCGATTTATTGAATGTGGATTGCGAGGGCATGGATCTCCAGATTCTGAAAGGCAACGCCTGGGAAAAATTTCGCCCAACCGTCATCTGCGCCGAAAGTAAAACCCGGAAAGAGCGGGAAGATTTGGAGGCTTTTCTCCGGGAGAAAAGGTATTTGTTTATGGCCAGGGCCAAACATTCGGTGATTTATTTGGAGGAGGGCGAATTTCGGAAAAAATTTCCCGAACTTTAGGGTGGGCTAAAAAACCAAGCATATCTTTCATAAGATTGCCCGGAAACTCACTCCCCTGGAAGCTTGTTCCGTTTGGTCAGGCGCCATTTCGTGAGATGAAAAAACCAGCGTCGTTGAGACACGGGCTTCAGGGGGGTGGAAAAAACCCGCTCGAAAAAAGCCAGGATTCTCTCGTGGGAAAATTCTTTGGGCGGCGTGTTTTTGACAAAGGGGTTCGCCCGGAGGTGTCGGTCATAGAGTTCCGGGGTTTCGTCCACCCGGCAGACATGGTCCGCCAGCTCCTCCATGGAGCTGAAATCATGCGCATTGATGAATGCCTGTGGATTAAAATACCTTGCGGCCTGCCGGTCGCCCCAAAAAATGGGGATCGTGTGAACGGCCAAGGGGTCATACATCTTTTCCGTCGTCCAACCCAAGCGCTCCTTGTTTTCAAAGGCAATGGTGAATCGGTAGGGCCGGAGAAAATCCAGTTTCGCCGCATGTCCCGGCCAAGCCCTAAAACCTGTGTTGTTGAGACCACGGCCGGAGGAGTGTACCCGTTTTCTCCGATTAAGAGCGTGAAAAAATTCCACCCGCCGGGCAACGGTGCGATCCGCGTAACTTGATAAAAGCGCGCAAAACCGCGTTTTGTTGGAGCGGATTTTCTCCCAGTCCTCGACACTCCGCAAGAGTGGGGCGGGAGACCGGTCAAACGCAAAGATCGGCAGGTGCAGTTGCCTGGGATCCGGGGACCAGACCGGAAGAATTGCGTAGTCGCATTCTTTCCAGTCGGGAGGATAAGTTTCATGGTGGACAAAAATCTTCGTGCAGTTGTAGAGACGGTGACGATGCCCGGTGAGGGCGTAGACCAGGAAATCCGGCCTTTCATCCCTGCGGATCCGGTACTTAGTTTCCAACACCGAAAGAAAAAAACGCTCCATATGTGTTGGGCAGTCAGAAAAATTCAGCGAGATTTCCTCGAGCGGGGTGGTCATACCCTCAACCTCGGTAGCAAAGATTTTGCCAGTCCGCGAGGGGACGTTGGCAGAGCAGGGTGTCGGAGAGGGAGGACTGCAGGGTTTGCAGATTTCCACCAAGATCAGGATCGGAACAAAGCTTTTCCAGGAGTTTCAAAAGATCCGTCCATGTCTCGGGTGTGAGGCCAGGCAACATGAGTGAGCGATTGTTGGGCATGGAGATCTCATTGGCAATGCCGAGACAGCCTGCGGCTACGGCTTCGTTCATGGCGTTGCCCCAAAGACGATTTCCGGCCAGCTGAACAAAATAGCGAGATCGGTGCAGTCCCTCCAAACGTGCCTGAGGAGAGCCGGTATTTTCCCGCACGGAACCGAAAGCCTCGAGCTTCCTCCGGATTTCCCGAGGCATCTGTCGGGCGGTATTGATTTCCAAAAGCACCCCCTCCCGCTGATTCCATGGACGAGCCCCCAAGAGGCGATGACTGGTGCCATCCTGAAGAATAAAGGGAAATTCGACCCCGTGGTGCCCGAGCGAAGGACGAATACGCCAACGCCGCGAGCCACCATTCAAAAACGCCTGGTATCCTTCCGCCGGGCGGCGAATCGAGGCTTTAAAAGCCGGCGTCCCGGTTTCTCCGATCCAGTAAGACCAAAAAACCTGGGGAAAACGGCGAGTGATCCGAGGGGGAATGCAGAGATCCTGAACAATCACCGCATCATACCGGTCCCAAGCCACCTTCTCCGGATCCTGTGCCCAATCTCCTTGGGTCGGCGAATCTGGGGGGCTCCCCCAAGGACGCTTGTCCCGGCAGCTTTCGTGGAGTTTGGCAGAAGTCCCTGGATCCGGATCCCCCGCGTAGAACTCTCTCCAAATCTGACAAATGGGATCGGAAGGCAAACGGACAATAAAAAAATCAGTCTCTAATTTTGTGAAAAGGCTAAGAGGCCCAAAAGTTTTCAAGGTGGAAAGGGCTAGGGCGGAAAGGTCGGAGCTTGAGCCCGGTTGGGCATAGATATGAGCGCAATATTCCGACTTGGTGAAAGCCACCCGCCAGGGTTGGAGCGAAAAATTCACTTCCGGATAAGGAAAAGCGTGGATTTCAGCCCAATTCAATATCCTTCGCGGGAGGCATGCCAAAAGGGGTTCGACGCTCTTGGGTAGGTGTATCAAGGCGGGATTATCCAAGCAGACCGGCCTCCGAAATCCCAGACTCCAAATCCCTCGTCCACCGATTTATTGGGTCTGGGCCTCAAGATGAGAGATTTTGAGTTGCCTGAATAAAACCCCAAGTTCAAAGATGTTCTTTGGACTTCTTTCCGCTCTGCCTAAAAATTCCATCCGTGCAGAATAACAAGCTGAAAAAAATTGTCCGAAAAACCCGTGGGGCCATCTATCGCCGTTTGCCGGTCTTTTCCCCGTTTCTTTTCCGAAAGAAACTGGCGGGGTATGAAAGGCGTTGGGATCTTGAAAACCGGGGATTTACCAAGGAAGAGTTTTTTAAAATCCTGTCCGCCCACTTTGCCTTAAGCCCCAGCCCAGCGTGGTTGTTTGAGTTGGCGGCCGGAGACGGACTCGTGGGAAGTCTTGGTCTTTGGTTGGAGCAGGAAAAGTCTGGCTGGAGGATCTGTGCGTGGGAGCATCGACCCAAGGTTTTAGCTCAATTGCGAAAAAACCGACCTGCCACGGAAATTCATGAGGGTCGGTTGATCCGATGGGAGCCTATCCCGCGTCGGGTTGAGATTGCCGCCGTCACCACCCGGGGGGCGAGGGAAGCGGGTGGTGTCTGCCGTGCCATCCGTAGGGGCACCATTCGCCCCCATTGGTTGGGAATTTGGAATCCCAGCCGCCGCCCGGTCTGGTACCGGCGCCTTCGCCACGAGCGATACCGGTTGGAGCTGGTATGGCAAAATATTGAGTTCTATCGCCCCCAACTTGGATGAAAGTTGCCTTCCACAGCCGGTTGTTGACAGAGCGGGGCTCCGAAGGGGCGATGCTGGACTACGCGCGCCTCAACCGATCGGTATTGGGGAACGAGTCCGTTCTTTGTCTCCCCGACAATCCGAACTTTGTGGGAAGTCCCATTCTGAAAAAATGGCAGGAGGAATTTCCCGTGATTCTTTACCGCTCGAGACGGGAGCTGGGACAAATCCTTTTTGGGCAAGGTGTCGAAGTCATTTATATGACGAAGCCGGGGCCTTGGGACGGTTTGCTGATCCCCGGCGTTAAAAACTGTGTGCATGCCCAGTTCCTCTGCGATGAATTTCACGGGGATGCCTATGCCTACCTGTCGCCTTGGATGTCCCGGGTCATGACGGGCCGGGAGGATTCCTTTGTGCCTTTTTTTGTTCCAAAGCTGGAATCTACTGAAAACCTGCGAAGTCAGCTGAAAATTCCGGCGACCGCCCGGGTCTTCGGCCGACACGGAGGTTGGGATACCTTCAACATTCCCTTTGTCCGGCAGGCGGTCGCGGATCATGCCCGTCGTCATCCGGAGGACCATTTTGTGTTTCTCAACACCAAGCCGATCCATGGCACCCAAGGATTGGCCAACGTCCGTTATCTGCCGGCCACGGTGGACTCAGGGGAGAAGGCCAGATTCCTGGCCACCTGCGATGTCATGCTCCATGCTCGCTGGCATGGGGAGACTTTCGGGTTGGCCGTGGCGGAGTTTGCGGTGCTGGGAAAACCGGTGATCACCTATGGAGGTTCACGGGAGCGGGCCCATCTGGAATTGCTCGGCAACGGCGGCTTTCTCTATAAAAGCCAGGCAGAACTCGAGAAAATCCTGAGCTCTTCCATTCCCAGAATCCTGCCGGGTTCGAACTACCAGCGCTATACCGTGGCGGCGAATGTCATGGGATTATTCCGAAAAGTGTTTCTTTCATGAGGACAACCCCTTTTGAGCCGGTGGATTATCCCAAACCAACCCGTCGGCTCCGGATCCTTGTTGTTGATGAGGGCGACACCATGAACTGCTCTTTGTTTCGTCAAGTCCAAGAACACGATACGGAAATTCTTGATTGCGGCCGAAATCTTTCTCCTCGGCGGTTTCACCACCGATGGTCGGAAGTGAAACAAATGGTCAGGGAAAGACGGTTTGATCTTGGGGTTGTGACCGACCGAAAATACTGCTTCTGGAAACCCGGCGCGGGTTTATTTTCCGGTCTGTTTCGTCTAATCAAAGCAGCGATGAAGGAGCCGAGACATTTGGCTCATCTTCTGGTTCCCCTCCATCTCACGCGTCTCGGAATTCCTTGGGCCCTGATGGAAAGAAACGACCAGTGCCTCCTCCGCGAGGGCAACCATCTGCTTTTTAGTCAGGCGACCCGGGTTTTTGTGAGGGAACTACGCCAAAACCGGTATGAGATTTTTCAGTGCTACCGCGAAGGAAGCCATCAGATGCATCTCTGGCCCAAGGCGTTCCGTTGGGGGCCCCGGGTTGACCTTGATTTGGAAAAGATTTTGCCCATTTCCCTAGGATGGAAGGGTACGGGGATATCCGATGCAACCTGCGCGGATAAAATTCATGATATTATTTTTTGTGGAAAACAGTCCATGCGCACTCCCCGAATGGCCGCGGTGGATGAATTGCAGGCATCCTCTTCCCGGTACGGGTGGAGGTTTTTTCATCCGGAGAGGCTGAGCCAACAGGAATTTTATCGGGAATGCGGGCGGGCCTGGCTATGCCTCAGTCCGAGCGGAAATGGTTGGGATTGTTACCGTCATTATGAAGCCCTTTTGACCGGCTCGGTTCCGGTCATCAACTATCCTTGGATTGAGCGATATGCCCCTCTGGAAGACGGAAAACATTGCCTGTTCTACTCCGTGGAGAGAGGTCATTTGACTCGGGTCGTGCAACAGGCCTTGGGCCAGAAAGAGCGTTTGCGGGCCATGGCCAAAGCGGGTGGAGAGAGAGTAAGAAAATACCACTCGGATGAGGCGTTAAGAAACTACGTGATCCACGAAACACTCCAAGGCAAGCAGCCGACTTAGCGGTCGGCGATGATTCCGAACGGACGGAGATATTCGCGGAAGTAGGGGAAGCGACCGTGAAAGGCGAAACTTTGCGAAGGTTGCCACCGCGGGAACTCGGGGATTTTGTTTTCCATGGAAAAGCGCAGGGCCACTTCCAGGGGGGCGAAACGAATCCCGGCCGCCTGGGCTTGCGGATAAAGTTCCTGGCAGAAAAAAACGTCGGAGAGGGTGCCCTCCCGGTAGAGATGGGCATGGGCGTCGACGAAGCTGCGGAATTTTTTGGACTGAAGGCTGCAACCGCCGTTGCCCACCCGGTTGACGCCCGTTTCCAGGCCACGCTTCTGCCACGGGGCACCGATGTAGTCGTAATCAAGAAAGGCGGGATCCCAGAGGTGGTAGTTCACGGGAAAGCCGTCGGTCTCGATATGCAGGAGAAACGGGGTGGAGAAATATTTGTTCAAGGCAAGCGCCTGGAATCTTTGGCCCTGCGAAACGTTGGCCGGGGGAACCTGATGCCATTCCCCGGGATGGGTTATCGTGGGTTGTTTGCCCGCCAGGTGAACGACCGCGCCGAACTTGATGGCGGAACAGACGTGGTTGATGACCCGGGCGGAAAGGTCCGGGTCCTTTTCGGGGTTGTAAAGCAGTAGGGTAACCTCCGGCAAAGCCAGCCGGGGTGGGGCACCCTTGGCGCCCGTGCCGTCGGCCCGGGCGGGCTCAGAGGGTTGCATCGGCCTCTCCCTTTCTGGGCAGCATCGGTGGAGTTCCTTTTGCGGGATATCCGCCGGAGGCGGAGGCCTGCCCGGACGGGATCCGGCGGTAGAGGTGGAACAGGCCGACTTTTTTTTCCGAACGATATTTTTCCGTTAAGACCCGCGCCAGTCTGGGAAAATCCTGGAGTTTGTATTTCAAGCCGAAATCCTCTTCGGTCACAAAATAGGTGACATCCGGTTGATCCACCAGCGCGGCGAAGCGGCGGTCGAACTCCGGATCATATTCCTTGGAATAGGTGAGTCCCTTGAAAAACCAGGACAGGATCCCGAGGGACGGCTTGCCGGTGGCGGCGTAAAGAATCGTGTAGTTTCCCAGCAGATAAAAGCGCCCCGGAGCCTCCCGAAGGATCCGCCAAGTCTCCACCAACTCCGTCCAGGTGGGGTGCATGGTGCGGGCGTCGTCATTCACCCCCTCGGCCCAGGCGAGTCCCCGCAGAGCCGGGATATCAGGCCGCATGACGTATCGGGTGTGGAAGTTGAAAAAATCCTGGGCTTGGCGGA
>Ga0214923_10005895_pt1 | contig 14001 bp, 13 predicted proteins | sample LL1510_MetaG_FD_177993 | JGI IMG/M metagenome (GOLD analysis project Ga0214923, IMG submission 177993) | Freshwater microbial communities from Lake Lanier, Atlanta, Georgia, United States - LL-1510 | ecosystem: Environmental > Aquatic > Freshwater > Lake | place: USA: Georgia | collected... | reverse complement strand
GGAAAATGAATAGATTTTTGTATTTTGATGTAATTCTTGAATAGGACGACTTACACGCCCATTGTACGATTTCGGTATTTGTTTTAGGTATTCGGTAAAAAAATAAATTTGCTGATGATGAATTTCTAAAAAATCTTTCATGATAAACCATCGGACATGAGAAGTATTGTTTATCTGGCACGGAGGTGTTGTCAATGAACCCTCATAATACCAATAAGAAGGTTTATTTTGAGAAATAAGATCATAAGGAGAAATATTATTTAATGATAAATTATTATGTTCGAAGATTTGAAGCATAGGATGCAAAAATAATCTTGTCGTTCCCGATACCAATAGAGAAATTACCATTACATTCTCTTTATCATCTTTATGCACGTAATGAATTTCCAAGGGCATGTATTCACCATCGATTGTATGTTCCCCACTATGGATATGGAAATTTTGTAACAACCATGTTGTATTTTTTATTTTTACCGAACATTTAGCATTTTCATTAAAATCAATCTCCCATGTATTATTTTTACGATTTATCGTTCCGTTGCAATAAATATCATTAAAAATAATCGGATCATTCATTTCTATATAGGTTTCATTAAATTCAATATTAATAGGTGATTGTTGTAAATGTTGACATCTTTCAAAGGTGTCCACATTCAAAAATTTCCAGAATTCGGGACTGCAAGGATTTTCGGGATCTCCACAACAACCTATAAAATTACATATATGATCAATATTTGGTTTATACGTCCAATCTATACCTGATCTATCTTCGATATGATATCCTTGAAGAGAATGAATCATATAAAAAATCATAAAAATGGGTAATCGTAGCATTTGGAATATAAATGCAATAAATTTTTATAAATCATTTTTTGATAAACCGGTTAAAAATTTTATTTTAATGACAAATATAATATCTAAAATTTTTTAAGAAATTTTATATTTTTTAAAATAGTTTACGATTTTAGAACCGTCTTCTTTACATTTGTCATAAATGTTATGCAAATAGGGAGTTATATATCTCATTTTATTCGATATCATAAAGATAAATATATGACTACACACAAAAACATAGGAATAACGATAAAAATAAAAATTGACAATGATCAAAAAACAAAATATAGTATAATAAGATACATGATATATTAAATTATTAGAATCAGTAATTTCAATCAAATTATAATTTAGTTTGTATCTTTCATGAATGATTTCATTATAAAGATATAATAAAGATAATTTATTAAAAGATAATACGTAAATATAAGTCCAATATAAAAAAATGAGATATAATAACGAAATTTTCAGTTTGATCTGATAATTTTTGAATGAAAAATTGGACGGATTATTTTCTTTATCAATCAGAGGAAATATATAATGAGAAAAAAAAAGACTTTCGAGAATCATTTTGATAAAATACAAAATTTAATTTATTGGATTCAATTTTTACAAAAAATGAATTAATATAGATCCGTGTTTATAATTCGTATATTATATAACATTAAATTTTTTTTGGTATTTTTATCGATTTGACCATGATTTATGAATCTTAATTTATCATTGCATTTATTATAATTACGAAGATAAGATAATAATGGACCATCATTTATCCATGTTTCTCCGGTAAATCCTCCAATTTGTTCAGGCGAGAGTATAGACAAAATTCTTGATAATTTACCTTGACTATAACTAATAATTTCATCTTTATCAATCCCGACTACGTTAACTATTTCTGGTATATATTTTTGTATGGGTTTCACAAATAATGTTGGCGAGGCGGTGATTATCCAAATTTCTCCATATTTACTTTGTCTTTCAATTAATTTTTTTACCTTTTGATTTATATAATTTTTTAGAGTGGATTCCCAGTATTCATTGATATAAATCGATGAATTTTCATCGGTTATCGACAATGGAAACGTATATGCATCTGTATTAAATTTTTTCTCTTGTAAATAATAAGTTTCATTATAATCTTGAAATGTTTTATAAATAGATGTATTTGCCTTTCCGATGGCATACAAATATTCTGGAATCCCAATATAGTTATTAGGAAATCCTTCCGTGATATCCCCTTTCATAATACAATTATCAAAATCATATAAAAATTTCATCTCTAATTATAAATTTTTAATTAAAATTTTTTAGAAAAATTATGAATCATCACTCTGTGAAAAAATAGATTTTTGAATTTCTTTATATGTTTCATCATCAAAGGGTTTGTCAGAAAAACATTTTGTAATGGCTTCTTTTAATTTATCTATATTGGGACTCTCAAGAATATCATCAAAATGAATAGGAGAAATTTCTCCATCATCTTTTAAATTAATTTCTTCCTTTGCATCACTTTTGTCATCATCTTGGGGGATGATTTGTTTGGATTGTATGAATTGTATCAATGCCTTTTTTGATTTTTTATGGAAAGATTCATTATATTCTGGATGATTTTCAATTATTTTTATTAATTCCTGTTTCGATTTTTGTTCTAAACTCACCTGTTTGAACGATTCAGGATTATTTTCAACCTTTTCTATAAATTTAAATAATTCAGATTTATTCTTCCCATGCACTGTTTTCTTAAAACAAACGTTATATTTGTTTGCCAATCCTTGTGCGTATTCTCTAAGTTCCGATAATTTCATATGATGAATATCCGTCATTTTTTTAAATAAGATTATTTGTTAATAAATCAATTTTTTTAATAAATTTTTTTATATAAAATGATTCAATTTAAATGTTTTATGATATTTTCATTTGTTGTTTTTGGTTCCAATGGTTTTAATATACCTAATTTTAATAAGATTCAGAAACCTAAAAGGTTTCAACCCACGTTGAGCATGATGGATAATCAATATATAGTAAATGATTTGCAAAATACCCAGATAAAAGAGAAATTAGAAAATAGTATCTTTCAATTGCAGAATAAATTACCGAATGAAAATTATGGAGAGTTATTAGAAAAGATTGATCAAAATCGGATCAAAGAAATTATATTATCTCAAGATTTAAAATTAATAATTTCTTTTGATTCCGAAAATATGATTCACAAGACACAAATTCATCCCATATTATTACCCGATGTTATAAAACAGGCTAAAGAACATCACACCGATATTAAGATTATAAATCAAGAAAATAATATAATTCCTTATTTACGATTTTTATTTTATATTCCTTTTTTTTTCCTTGGATTCAATATTTTATCGAACCTGTTTTCTATGAATAATGGTTTTCCTTTTAATCAGCGAAAAAATTTTATGGAACCTCAATTTGAAAAACCAAATATCACTCTTCATGATTGGGCGGGTTCCCCTGAAATATTTGAAGAATGTTTTGAAATCGTCTCGTATTTAAAAAATAATACTCAATATAAAAAAATTGGGGCAGAAATTCCTAAAGGATTATTATTAGAAGGATCACCCGGAACTGGAAAAACTTTATTAGCAAAAGCGATTGCCCATGAGACGAATGCTAATTTTATCTCCATTGTAGGATCGGATTTCGTAGAATTGTTCGTGGGCATGGGTGCTTCTCGGGTAAGAAAATTATTTCAGGATGCCAGGAAAAACAAACCATGTATAATATTTATTGATGAAATCGATGCGATTGGTCGTAAAAGGAGTTCATCCAATGTTCCTGGGAACAATGAAGAAAGAGAACAAACTCTGAATCAATTATTAGCAGAAATGGATGGTTTTTCTTCTAATGAAGATATTATAATAATCGGTGCGACCAATCGAAAAGATGTCCTCGATCAGGCATTGTTGCGTCCAGGAAGATTTGATCGAATCATAACTGTTCCATTACCGGATGCTTCGAGCAGAGAATCCATTTTAAAACTTTATCTCAATAAATATAAATCAAAGGATATTATCCTCGGTCCGATAGTTTCTTTAACAAGCGGATTCTCGGGTGCTGAATTAAAGAATTTGTTGAACGAAGCGGCTATTATTGTGGCGAGGAATGGTAAAGAATTTATAACCAATACAGAAATATTTGAAGCACTCGAAAAAATCCAGATTGGAATCATTAAAAAAAATGATACTCGTGATATTGAAACGATTGAAAGGGTCGCAATTCATGAGGTTGGTCATACCCTCGCTGTTTTGACTTTTCCAGAATATTTTAATTTTGAAAAAACGACCATCCAGGGAACATATAGTGGTGCCGGAGGTTATACGGTATTTTTAGAAAAGGAAAATATAAAAGATAATGGTTTGTATACCAAAAATATGCTCATTAAACGATTGATGATTTTATTAGCCGGAAAAGCTGCCGAAAATATTTTTTATGGGAAAGAATTTGTTTCTTTAGGTGCCTATCAGGATCTAAAAGAAGCCAATCAATTAGCGTTACAGATGATTAAAGATTTTGGGATGGGATCTAAACTCGAAACATATGCTGAAACTGAATACGGAGTTCTATCTGATTTTATATTAAATACTATTGATAGAGAATGTTTACAGTTAATCCACGAATCTTTCCTAAAAATTACTAAAAAACTGAAGAAAAATATAAAACAGATGGAATATCTTAAAGATCTTTTGATCCAACAAAAAATTGTGACTAAAAAAGATATTCAATTCGATCTTTTATACGAAGAGTAATTTTTTATCAATTCATGTACTATACCGAAATTTATTTCAACGCACGAAATAAATCAATTAAAAAAGCGTGTTATGGTTTTTTTATGAATTGCATTGTTTCAAAAGGTCCAGGAGAACTCATTCCTTTAAATAAAGCACCGTCTTTATCTTGATCAGAGAGATAGCCGGTTCTATCCGATTGTATAAAATACTTGTTTCCTAGGCGTATTGCCGTATCATTTAAAGTGTTTATCGAACTATTTATACTATCTATATTATTATTAATCGTTTTAATAGTGTCTGATTTAATATTGAAATCATTCATAATGGCATTTTCCACATCGGAAGTTAATTTTATTTCTTGATCCGTCGTTAATCCTTTGGAAAGTTCTTTGTTTATATTTTGTAAATCCGCTTGTATTGTTTTTTTATTTATATTCGTAATGATGAGCGCAATTATGGCTAAAAGTAAAGAAATCACAAACATTATAAATGTCAGAATAAAAAAATAATTATTTTTCTTTTGTTGATTCATAATTTTTAATTGTAATTATATTTTTTTTAGATTTGATAATTTTTGTGCGAATGTGAGAAAAAAAAAATAATTATTTATAGATGATCCCTTTAGATATTATCGAATATATAATTTATTTGCATATCCATAGGAATGCCGTGATTATTCAAAAAATTTGGAGAGGTCATAGGGCCAAAAATTATTTTTCAACGTGCATCCATTGTGCCAAACTTTATTTATGTAAATAGAATGAATATGAATAAAATATAAAAATGATGATATTTTATATTTTCGGATCCTTAAAAAGACATGCATCCTTTATTATTCTTTTCTTCATTAACAATTCTTAGTATGTCTTCACCCAATAAAAATTTAATAAAACGATTTTATGGTGAATGGATCGTAAGTCATAGTAATCATCCTTTCTTGACGAATACGATTTCTTGTACCAATAGTAAAATCATTGAAATATTTCCCAAAAAAAATTTGATTTTACACGAATCAAAATATTTTGGACCCTTTTTGTATTCGACGAAAACTCTGGGTAAATTTATGATTGAATGTAATGAAAATAATTGTATCCTTGAGAAAGATGACAGTGAAGATATTGATTGTAAATTAAATATAAAATGGTATGAAAAAAAATTTTATTTGGAATCAATATTTGGTATTGGTGTAAATGAAATTGAAACACAGATATTTTATGAAAAAATTCCTGAAAATATGATCTTTTCGATTGATTATATAAAAACCAATTGTATTTATATGTCAAATGATCATGATTTTCAATTACATCTCATAAGAAATACTGTTCCTAAAATACACAGGAATGGTACACCTTTATCGACATTTATATTTGCCCAAATATTTGGAAGTATATTGATACATATTATCCACTTATATTTTACAACGTCCGAAAATATTTTTTAATTTCATTCGATTCCCAAACATTTTTTGATTTCGGCCGCGATTTCCTCTTTTGTCATCTCATCGCCTGTCGGTTGTTGAGCGGGAGTTTGTTTGGGTGCTTGTGCAGGAACTTGTTTGGGTGCTTGGACAGGAACCTGTTTTGGTGCTTGTACCGGGATCGGTTTTGATTTCAATTGATCTTGCAAGAATTTTACGAGAACGGCTTTTGGTTTTAAATTTATATATTTTGATTTTGGTATATCGGGAAACACGACCTTTAATATATCTTTGATTTTAGGGATCGTTAATCCGTTCAAATTATCTTTATATTTTTGTAATAATTTATGTTGTTGTGTTTGGACAGGTTTTGGGGCTTGTTTTGGAGCCTGGGTGGGTGCTTTGGGGGCTTGTACCGGAGCCTGTTTTGGTGTTTTTGGGGCTTGTTTGGGTGCTTCTACTACAGGTTTTGGAATCGGTTTCGATTTTAATTGATCTTGCAAGAATTTTACGAGGACGGCTTTTGGTTTTAAATTCTTATATTTTGATTCCGGGATATCGGGAAACACGACCTTTAATATATCTTTTATTTTAGGGATCGTTAATCCGTTTGGATTATCTTTAAATTTTTGTAATAATTTATGTTGTTGTGTTTGGACAGGTTTTGGGGCTTGTTTTGGAGCCTGGATGGGTACTTTGGGGACTTGTACAGGAGCCTGTTTAGGAGCCTGGACAGGGGCTTGCGCGTTCAATTTTAATTCTTCATTTTTCTTCAATTCTTCAACGATAGCGCACAATTCATCTTTTTTAGAACTTTTTTTATATTTAATATTATAGGCATCTAATATATCTTTTAATTTTTTAATAGTTATCGATGTATCACATTTTGTATATTTTTTTAAAATTTGTTTCATTTATTATTAAAAAAAAATAAATTTGTCGTTTTTATCGTTTCGTCTCTAATTTATGCACTACCTTATTAAAAGTCGATTAAAAAAACATGATAATTCTGATGATTAAAAATATAAAAGGCGGGTGATTCAGAATCATCCCATCTATTTTTTTTTTCTTTTTCGGAATAATATCCTTCACAATAGACTAATTTGCTCTGATATTGTTTTGGAGCATTTAATGAATGATATTGTACATAATAAGAACACTGTTGGATACCTACATCTTTTTCTTTAAAGATTATAGCAATATATGGCTTATTAATGGGTGTTTCTTTAGGATTATAATAATAAAAAAATGTTCCCAACAGATTGTAATTCTTAAGATTTGATAAAGGACTATTCTCATACTGATTATTTGGAAGATTCTGGAACGATTCATTCGTATTCTGAATAATATGATCTTTATGATACACAAAATCAGAGACAAACATATAATAATGGGGTAATTCAACCATATTAGGATAAAATTTAAAAATATGACTCTGGGCAATTGAATACCACTTTAAGAAAAATGGTAGTTTAGATTGTAACGTGGTTGGAATTTTTAATTTTTTAGAGTTTTCTGTATACATAATATGATTATCCAATATACGAGGATGTAAATCCTCAATACTGGTATAACCTAATGCATGAAAGGGTACGAAAGATATACAGACATCAAAAAAAGTTTGAATCATATTATCAATCGAATGTAATACTAAAGATTGTTCATTTGATTTAAGAAATTTTGAAAATTCAAACAAACAAATATCTTGTAATACATAAGCGAGACGGATGGTTAATTTTGAGTTGTCAAAATTCATTTCGGAATCTTGGATAATATAAAGAAAAATATCAATTATATTCATGAGATCAGGATCATTGAGTTTTGATGTGGAGAGTTGAACGTCACCAATTTTTGAAAAAAAGTATAATAAAGTAAAATCTTTTACCTGAAAAATGTAATATTGTTTGTATAAAAATGTTTTTGAAACCTGAATCTTATGAATTTTGAAAAAAGTTGAAAGTTCATCGAGCGATGGAAATTTTAATTTTTTCTTATAAGAGGGTATATCCATGGGTGCTAATATATTTTTTAAAAGACAAGGAAATTTATTACTTAATACAAGCACTCTAATTTTTCCATAAATATCATATAATTGATGACTAATTAGGTTTTTGCATATAGTATCCGTTGTTTTTTGTTTTGGAAATTCAATAAGAGAATTACCCATAAAAGTTCCAAAATTATTCATGATGATGTATTCATAATCTTGATAACACTGCAATGAAAAATATAATTTTGAATTTACGGTTTTGCGATATCCAATTAATTCATATTTGAAAAATATTTTTTCATCACTTGATTGTTCAATCAAAAAAATAATTGGTTTTTTTTCAATTTCTGATTTGCTTGAAAAATAGTATTCCCGATAATTCCTTGGATTTAAAATTTTAACGTCATCCTCTAATCGGACAAATATTAATATATTTACGTTATAATATTCTTCTATTATCCTTATAAAACGTCTCGGATCAATAAATGCATTTGAATTTTTTAGAATCGCTTTAATCCCCTCAATTCCTATATCAAAATTCTGTTGTATACCGATATCAAGATTTGTTTTTAATAATGAATTTCTTAATAATTTTGGACTTTTCATAATTTTATCTTTTGAATTCATTGCCCTGTAGAATTCTAAACACCCCAAAAAAGATTCCAATTTCCATTGATTCGTACCAATTCTCTTAAAAATATATGTCGGTTCGATGAGATTCATAAATAAATTTATTTTATCCGGTAAAGATCCTTCTTGACTAATAAAATTAATGATTTTATTTTCCGTGACATCCTTTATATTTTTTTTAAATTTTGATAGATCAATATCCTGATTATAATATTTATAAACTCCATTTTTGATAAAATATTCAATTTCTTCTTGAATTATTTTATTATCACTCGAGTGTGGTTTTTGATAACAACAGGGGGCATAACCGAAAGGATGATCTATTTTATTTAATTCTATTAATCCAGGATATAAATATTTTTTTTTATTCCACAAAGTATCAGGACATTTATACCAAACCGGTTCGTAATTGTCTTTTGCAATGGAAGGGAATAGCATTTTTTTGGAAGATTCTATTGTTTTTGCCTCATTTTCAGTAATAGGTATGGGTTTTGGTGCCTGACATGAACGTTTGTATTCCGATGAAAAAATTTTATGATTTAATGATAACGTATCATCATCTTTTTTTGATTTTATTTCAGCATAATAAGGTTCAAATTGTGGATCCAATGATTTAAAAATTTTCAATTGATTTTTGTATAATTTATTGTATAATGAAATCAATTTAGAAATTGTTTTTTTAAAAGAATCGACAATTTTTTCATTAGCAGAACGAGTGATTTTTACGTTGATTGTATAATCTTTTGATTTTTCTTGAAATGGTGTCAGGATCGCCGTGAGGTCTCCGAAACGAGACGATATCTTATTCCAACCCCCAACATAAATCTCTTGTTCTTTATTTGCTTTTTTTTTAGAATATTCATTAAAGTACAAGAAAACACTATTATTATTCCTCGAAATTTTATCCGTATCATTAATATTTAAAAATTTAGAAAACAGATTATTATTCATACATAAATTTGAAAAAATAGATGGGTCTAACGCAACCCATTTTTTAATTTCAGGAAAGGGATTTGGGTTGGCGATTGTAAATTCCGTCATGATTCCAATAGATTTTGTACTTATAATCTGACTTTCATCTAATTTTAGAAAAGTACATAAATGATTTATATTTTTAATGACAGATTGGTTATAAAAAATACATTGTATTTCTATACCCTCTATATTATTTTTAATGTAAAAAAATATTTTACCTTCGGTATTATAGATTTTTAAACTCTCATCATCATCCATTATATCAATATTTTCTATTTTGTTGAATCCATTATTGATCATTTTCAATTTATAAAAGGTTTTGTATTTTGCTAATGGATAATCTTCATTTAATTCCAAGAAATCAAATATGTACCCTGTGGTATAATCTGTTTTTATCTTTATTTGATGAATATCACCCAAAGGTCTATCATTATATATGGGTAATGATTTTAACGATTCAAATAATTTTGAATTTTTATTAATTTCTTCAATGATTGTTTTATATTTTTGTAATAAAATGATATCGTTTTCCGTTTCCATTTTGAAAAATTGATAATTCCATTTTTGCTTGATGTGTTTTTTAAATTCATCGATATTCATTTTTTTTTTTTCATGATTAAATGGTCCTTCAAATTTATCGATCTTAATGTCATCAATAATCGATTTTATGACAAGATCCTGTAGATTAGGAGGATAATCGACCATCGATCCCATGTACATAAAGAAGAGTTTTATAAAATCATATGCATTTATTTTATAAGTTTTTATACATTCATCATTGAATAATTCTTCAATATTTCGTTTTGTATCTATCGGGTCTTGTTGTATTTTTTTTGCGACGATGGGTTTAGCCATACGAGGTTTTTTTCGGATTGATTTTGATTTTTTCTTATGTTCGATTTCAAAAATTTTTTTTACATCCAAGAATTTTTTCGATTGCATAAAATCTTCTTTAAAAAATATAAAGGAAGGTGTACACCCAGTAGCCAAAATTATTCTTTTTTTGATATCGTCCAATGTATCAAGATAATATTGTTCGATTTCTATATATTCTTCAGTCGTAATACAATCATATTGAAATTGTATTTTTTTGGATTGGATTTCCAATTGTTGTTGAGATTGCGATTGGTATTGAAATTGTTTTGGAGATTGATATTGTTTTGGGGATTGATATTGTTTTTGAGATTGGTATTGAAATTGTTTTTGGGATTGAGATTGGTTTTGAGATTGTGATTGAGTATCTGAAAAATTTAAAAAACTATCTTGATCATCCGATAACATTTTTATTATAAAAAATAAAAAATCCCATATAAATAAAAATAATAATTTTTTTTTATTTTTATATAATAGAGATAATGGTTAGTCAATACGCTCAATGGATTATTCAAAAAAATCCCAAGGTTGTCGAATTAAACTCCATAAAACCGAACACTGAAAAAGAAGCAAATGTTGAAAAAAAAGAAATTACCGAGAATGAGAAAGAAATAATTAATTACATAATTGAAGACCTTAAAAACAATTTATTGAATGAATTGAACAAGATAAAAATACAAAGTGGTGAAGAAAAAGAAGAAGAAAAACCAACAAGGAATCAAGATGAAATCATTGAGATTCTTAGGGACCTGAAACTCAAAGTTTATTATTTAGATGGTTGTGGGTATTGCAAATTATTCAAAGAAACACTTAAACCATATACACATCACAAAAATGAAGAAATCATTGAATTAAGAGATGCCACCAAACCAAATTGGACATCTATTTTAAAAGAATTAAACATTTCGGGATTTCCTACAACGGTGTCTGAAAAAACTAAAAAACAATTGATAGGTTATGTTCCTTCGATTGACACTGTTATAAATCATTTCCTGAAGGATTAATTTCTTCTCCTCTTTGTCAATGTAAAACGAATCAAGATTGTCCTCGAACATTTTTTGTCAGAAGCACGAACCTGACACATCGGGATAGAGGCGGGAGCCGCATGTAGATACCGGTGGTTATTAAAGAAAATGATCTGATCCTCCCGTAATCGTTCAGTAATCGATTTTTCACCATATTCCGCCTGATCTCCATTGGAAACGACGGTCCCAGGCTCTATTTCTTGTTTTGGAAGTACGAGCGTAATATCGGTTTTCTGTACATCCCGAGGGTTTTCAAATAAATCATCCGATCGCATATAAGAAAATCCTAAAACATCAATATCACCTCCATCCCATCCACCATCATGATGGAAAAAATTACTATTGCGACGTAAGAGCTTGATATCAATTTCTAATGTAAATAATTGACCATCCGAATATTGATTTCCCAATTGATGGTTTATATTGAGAAAAGATATTACTTGTAGCAATAAATTTTGAATATAGGATTCAAAGATTGCAACATACACTAATCCTTGTTGTGTATCAGGATGTGCTTTTTTCAAATGTTCCACAAATTTTTTTCCGGGTCCGAATTGTGGATCCCAATGCCATTCGATTAATTTTAAACCTTCAGAATGAATATACCGGCAAAAACCGATAATGATAGGTAAACCTCCAATATGAAATTTTATAAAACTATGAATAATTGTCGCAAATATTGTAAAATCAGGGATGGTAAAAATAGGATGAGCGGACATTATTTAGAATTAAAAAAATAATGAATTTTTTATAACCATTTTTATAAAAAATTCATCATTTTATATGGTGGTTAACTGGACTGTTTCGGATGATGTAAATCGGAGTAAATCGTTAAATAAATAATAAAAATTATCTATGAAATGAAATAAATGTTGAATTTTTAGTACTTTAATTTCTAAATACATTTGAGGATAATCTAATGTAAAACGGATTTGGTCATTATACCATTCTTTTCTAAATTTGATTTTATGAATGACGGGCTTATGAAGATGACAGGAAATTGTATGACACAACGACGATATTTTATTTTCTTTCTGTAATTTCCAATTAGGTTTATATTGTAAATCAATCAAGATTATATTTTTTATATCTAATTTAATATTCAGATTAGGAATATATACTCGTATTCTTTTTTTTAATCCAAATTCATGTCGTTGATTTTTAAAATTCATCAAATAATAACCATTTTTAAAATAATTTTGTGAATCTAAGAAATGGTTCCATTTATTAACTTCTTCAATCGTTAATTTTTTTTTAAAGACAAAACGATTTATTTCCGACATTTTTTTTTATAATTATAATTATTTAAATAAAATGAAAAAACAAGATCAACAAAGTGAACAACAATATCAATACTCGGACTATCAAGGAGATCAACAAGAACAAGTATTTTTTCAACAACAGCAGGTTCATGATCAAATTTTAAAAGAAATTAAAGGTATTAAAAAACAACTCAGTGAATTACAAAAAAAATTGAATCCAACCCTACAGCAGATTCGTTATCAAAAATCATTAAAACATAAATTACCAGAATTAGAAAAAAAACATGAACAAAATACCATTCAAAAACAAAAACTACAGCGACAAACGTTACAAAAAGAAAAACGACAATCACAAGATATAGTGAAAAAATTAAATCAACAACTCAAAAAATCAAAACAAGAAAGAATCCGACCTCCTGATCAAGTGTATAATGAAGCCTTAATAGACGATAGAGAATTATATCAGGTATTACAAAGATCATTCAGACAACGATAATTTTGTATTTTATTATTTTATTCTATAATAAAATGTCCTCTTCCAATAACTCTTTTCAAATTCCGGGAACATTTATCGCGCTAAATAACCAGAGTTTGATTGCATTTTTTATATTTTTGGGCCTAATTCTTCTTTTCATCATTATTATCATTATCGCAATTATATTGCAAAAAAATAAACCTCCGAATCCTGCAAAAGATAATAATACAAAAAATGTGCTATAATATTTATTTTTTGGGTCCAAAACCCACCTTTTTATTTTCAAAATCAAATATTGTATAATATTTCTTGATAAAAACATCCCCCAAAATCCAAAAATCTTGTTCTTCTCGATGCATTTCCATTATACTTAAATAACAATTGCATTCTGTTTCATTCATACAATATCTGATTAAATAATCATCAGGTGTCAGTACAAATGATCTTTTGTCTAAAATAATTTCAATATTGGGCAGATTATTATTACAATCCACTATGTAAATATCATCGATAAGGGTTGCACTTAATAAAGTAGCCATTTTATTTACATCTGATGGAGGTCCTATAAGTAATGATGTCCCCGTATCGATGATTGCTTTTTTTGCACCGTTGAATTTAGTGTTTCCGATCATAATTTGATCGAGGGAAACTGTCCAATAATCGATTTCAATTAGATTTATAAATTCGATGGTTCCATCGATCTTTTCTTCTTCATAACCTCCAATTATCAATTCTCCATCAGAATTATTCCCGAGATTAAATGAAATA
>Ga0214923_10005894_pt1 | contig 14003 bp, 11 predicted proteins | sample LL1510_MetaG_FD_177993 | JGI IMG/M metagenome (GOLD analysis project Ga0214923, IMG submission 177993) | Freshwater microbial communities from Lake Lanier, Atlanta, Georgia, United States - LL-1510 | ecosystem: Environmental > Aquatic > Freshwater > Lake | place: USA: Georgia | collected... | reverse complement strand
GTTTCGAAGAGCCAGGAAAGGCACTCTATATCGGTGAAATACTACAAAAACAACGTCAAATCTTCGAAGCCATGGGCTTCAACGCCCCAGATGTCGTATCCTCGTTATGAGTGCTCGGGAATCTGGGATTAATCCAAAAAGCACCAAAATTTGCCGACTTTGAAAATCGCTGATACAAAAAACCTCATGTCCCATGACCTACAGAACCCAAGCTTGATCCTAAGCTTCGCTTCACATATAGGGCAGAATTCAGCTCAAATCCAATCAAGATGACCCAGGCATTCACATAAATCCATAGCATTAAGACGATCAACGTGGCGAGTGATCCATAGAGTCGATTATAGTTGCCAAAATGCTGTACATAAAATGAAAATCCCAATGAGCTTCCAATAAAAAGCACTGTAGCTAAAGCAGACCCCAATGCGAAAAACCCATGTCTTTTGGGCGCATTAGGGGCGAAGTAGTAGAGTAAGCCAATGCCCACATACACGAGTAAGATAATAATGACCCAAAGCAGTATGTTCAACATAAGGGGAAGCAGTCCATCTGGCATCCAACCCATGCGATTCAATTCACCGAATAAGAAATCTCCCAATAAAATCAGCAATAAAGCCGATAACAAACACAGTGTGAGTAAAATGGTCAACCCCAGCACTGTAAGTTGATGTCGAATAAATCCACGACTTTCACGGACCTCCAGGGATATGTTAAAGGATTGACTTAAAGTTGTAAGGCCTGTGGTGGCAAAATAGAAAGCCAGCAAAAATCCAAATGATAAAAGTCCACCTTGTTGGCGACCCACAATATCCTCGATGGTCGTGTAGAGCAATTCAAAAGCTGGTGGTGGCAATAACTCTTGTGAGGTTCGCCTGATGGCCATGTCCAAACCATTTACCGGTATATAGGCAATCAAACTAAACAAAAAGAGCAATCCTGGGAAGATCGCCAGAAAAAAGCTGAAACTGATTGCCGATGCCCTTAAATTCAAATCAGACTGTCGAAGTTGACGCATCAAATACGCCAGCAGATCAAATAGGGGCACAGCAGGGCGATGACCCACATGAATGCGATTCAGTATTGGCCTGAGGTGACCAAAAAAACTAACCAAAGCAGGGGACAAAAACGTACTCAACTAAACGGCGAAAAATGGTGAGAGTGCAGCTTGTAGCCTGTCTGGAGCACGGCAAGGCCTACCCTTTTCCGATGAAAGAAATGCGAGTGTGGTTTTGGCCTGGTGAATGACCTCTCCTCCAGCTCGAGAAATCTCATATTCAAAAAATAAACGTGTCGTCGGTATCGAGAGAATTCTGGTCTCGATCCGAAGTTCATCATCATAAAAAGCCGGTTTCATATAACGGGATTGAAGGTCCAAAACAGGCATCCATATTCCAGCCTTTTCTAATTCTGCGTAATGGCAACCTAATGTGCGCAGCGACTCAACACGGCCAATTTCATAAAGTCGCGCATAATTCCCGTAGTACATGAACCGCATTTGGTCTGTATCGGCATAACGCACTCGGTAAAAAACATCGTGTTTGAACATTGAGGAATCCTTTATCGCCCTTGAACAAATTTAATCCCGATTTATAGCATTTAGTGCCCGTTGATAGGCACGTGCATTTCTCTGATGTGTTGGAAAGTCAGCGGCAAAGCTATGGTAACCCGAAAAATCAGATCGCGCACAAAAATAGAGATAGTTATGACGCTCTGCCTTTAAAGTTGAATCGATGGCCGCGATTGAAGGTGTACAAATCGGACCAGGAGGCAATCCTGTATTCAAATAAGTATTGTATGGCGATTCAATACGTAATACAGCGCCCTCTATTCGCCTAAGATCATCATTACCGGAGGCAAACCGCAATGTCGGATCGGCCTGAAGAGGCATGCCCAGGCGCAACCGATTCATATAAACGCCTGCAATCCGTCTAAATTCAGACGGCCTGTCGCTCTCTTCATCTACAATGGAGGCCAAAGTGAATACCTCCGAGGCGGACAAGCCCAAATCTTCAGCTGCCCTCCTCCGGTGAGGTGTCCAAAATTTGACATAACGATCATGCATTTGACTGCATATTTCCGGTGCAGAACTGTTCCAAAGGAACGCATATGATCCTGGGATAAAGAGTGACATGGCCGTTTCCGGCCTCAAACCAATTTCTGAAAGAGCGAGGGTGTCCAAAAACATTCGATGGAAATCTACAGAATCCGGCTCCAATTTTGCGCCCAATGCTGCAGCCAAAGATGCAATTCGTCTAAACTTCCGAATGCTTATTTCGACCGGTGACTGTTTGCCCGTCTTCAGGTGATCCACCAATTCTCGATTGCTTTTGATTCCACTCAGATTGTACCTTCCAGGCCGAATGGATTGTTTGTAACCCAATTCCTGGGCCACCCACGCAAATGCAGCTTGATCGCGCACAATTCGATTTCGTTCAATCAGATCCAGCAATTCGGGCCAAGTGCATCCAGATGGAATTTCAAGATATATAGGTTTCGATTTGTAAGACAGAAATACGTTTGTCCCATTCATTCTTTTATAAGCCTTATAGGCATGGAAAGAGACATACAAGGCAAAGAGCAGTAGCCCTAATACAATTAGTCTGAACAATGGATTTATTACCCTTTTAGCATTTTTGCCTTTTCGGGAAGTCGCCCTAGAGTTTTCCCGAGCGTTTGCCAGAGCTGTCGACCGAGAGGTCGTTCGAGAGCGTACCTGAGAGCGTGCCTGAGAGCGTGCCTGAGAGCGTGCCTGAGAGCGTGCCTTACCAACGCTCATAAAAATTGTTTAACATCTACTCTGTACGAAAAAACTGGGTTAATGAAGGCCGTTTACGGTTTATTGCTGCGCATCATGGAACGATAAAGTTCATTGGCCTGTGGGTGGCCCGGAAACCTGGTTTTAAATTGCTCCAGTGCAACAAGGGCCTCCTTTGTTTGCTTGCGATACAGCAGCAATCCGATGAAATTCATGCGTGCAGATGGGTTATCAGGTTCGAGCGCAAGAGCTTTATGGTACCAATACTCGGCTTTCCGATCATCCCCTGCCCTTAAACTTAAATAGCCCAAATTGGTCATCGCAGGCACATACATCGGTTGTTCGCGAAGTAAATCCTCAAGTCGAACCGAACATTTCTGAACATCGCCTTGGTTCAGTTCGGCCAAAGCGAGCTTTAATCGAAAGTCAAGCTGAAAGGGCATCAGCATAACAGCAACTGACAAATAATTTTGTGATAAATCAAGTTTTCCTTCCTCAAGCAGCAGCTCTCCCATTCGATAAGCGCTCCAAGCATCAAGCCGACCCAGCCAATTTCCATAACGTGCTGCCAAGCGAACCGCACCCAAACGGTCATGACGCAGGAAAGTCAAATGGATGGTTGTGGTGAGCCACGACAAACTATCCTGGGTCGGATTCATCTGCTTCAACCAGAAAGCCGCTGAATCCAGAAAATCGGACTGGGTGTCGAAACGTTCGTATTGCTGAATCCATGCTTTGGCCCGCGTGAGCGCATCCGGATTGGGTTCATTGATGCTAGCCAATCCAATGAATCGCCCTTTCGCTAAGGGTTTGGCTCGAGCATTACCCGTATATACCCTGATTTTATGATCTGTAATGCTCACATGAGGAATATCGCTCGTTCCAGTTTTTTTCATGTGGCAAGAGGCACAATCGTTATCCAGGGATTTTCGCTCTTTTAAGGACGCCTTACATGCGTCAGGCCCTCCATGGCAACTCTGACACGCAGAGCGGTAGTGACTGGCAGGTGTCGACTCCACACTTTTATGGGGATTATGACAACTAATGCAACTCAAAGTGCCCGATGATTGTTTGAAACACTCAGATTGCATGAGGCGATCGGGATGAGAAGCCATAGTAAAATGCTCCTCCTCCCCTTCATACCGTGGCAGAAAAACACTGAGAACCTCGTCGAGATGCATGCCGGGCCGGAAAGAATGAAAATCTTTTCCTGGCTTCAAGACCGCATTCCCCTGGAGGTGACAGCGCTGGCATATACTCATTTGTAAGGAAACCGGGAGTCGCCTGGGGTTCACTATTCGATAATCTGGGCCAGCAGATGTATCGACCAGCGTACCGCCTCGTATACCCTCTACATGCAACCGACCTGGACCATGACACCGCTCACAATCGATTCCAGAGGGGACGCGCGCATACTTATGTTCAGAGCCCTGAACCTGATCGGGGTATGCATTGTGGCAACTGATGCATTCCGATAAAATAGCTCGTCCAAAACGGGCATTATTGCCCCGCTCAAATCCGGGTGGCAAATCCCAATAAGCCTTTTGGGTGTAGTAGGTTACGGGCATTTGGTAGAGATAACCAGCAATACTCAACAAATGACTGTTGGTATGCTGCCCAGAACCCACCACATAACTGATTTTCTCAACACGGTGATGAACAGTATCCCTTCCCTGCAACCTAAACTCCTTTAAAAAAAGTGATGAATCGACGCGGTAAGGCAAATAATAAAGATCATTCAGCGAATCATACACCACATGTTGCCCATTCCAATCCGCCCTTGAGTGTGTCAGATCAGCCGGTCCGAACGAACGCCCCATTCCTGTTTGCATGAAACTTGAATAAATATCGGCATGGCAACTTCCACAAACCTCTTTGCCCACATAGCCAGCGCTGTCGTGAAGATTCAAAAAGCGTTCACCCTGCAGGCGGTCTGCCATTTTCTGGTCCGAAGAGGATGCTGAACCACACTGTTGCAGTCCCCACCATGAAAAGGAAAGCAATGCCAAGATTTGAACACGACGCGACAGCAAAACCTTCGAGCAAATCTGATGAGGAAACATTTTTGATAAATCGCTCTAAAAATACGTCTTAAAGCCCTGAATTTCAAGATGAGGTTCTATTTTTGCCCCTCAATTGTAAACCTAAACCATGGCGTTGTCTACTACCTACAATCCGGCCCAAGCAGAAGAGAAATGGTATGATCTCTGGATGAAGCACGATTGTTTCCGTTCAAAACCCGATCACAGACCCGCTTATTCTTTGGTGATACCCCCGCCAAACGTAACCGGTGTATTGCACCTCGGGCACATGCTAAACAACACCATACAAGATGTCTTGGCGCGAAAGGCCCGGTTAGATGGCAAAAACGTTTGTTGGGTGCCCGGTACCGATCATGCCTCGATTGCTACCGAAACGAAAGTGGTAAATATGTTGTTGGAACAGGGTATAAACAAAGACGATATCGGACGTGAAGAATTTCTTCGTCATGCCTGGGCATGGAAGGAAAAATATGGTGGCATCATCCTCCACCAACTGAAAAAACTAGGGGCATCGCTCGATTGGGAGAGGGAAGCATTCACCATGTCGCCTGAACTCAGTAGTTCGGTCACGGATGTGTTCATCGACCTCTACCGCAAAGGCTATGTCTATCGGGGTGTACGTATGGTGAACTGGGATCCCATAGGCAAAACGGCTGTAGCCGATGACGAGGTGGTCTTTAAGACAGTGGCCTCGCGGATGTGTCATTTGCGATACCGATTCGTGGAAAGCCCGAGTGAATACCTTGTGGTGGCCACGGTTCGTCCAGAAACCATCATGGCCGACCGCGCTGTATGTGTACATCCTGACGACCCCCGCTACCAGCACTTGCATGGAAAAATGGTTCGTATTCCGCTGACGGGAAGGAGCATTCCGATTATTGCAGACCCCTATGTGAGCATGGATTTTGGCACAGGATGCCTGAAAGTTACCCCCGCGCATGATCCCAATGACTATGCGTTGGGACAGAAATTTGGACTGGAAATTGTAGATATTCTGGATGATCACGGAAAAATTAATGAGAAATCAGAGATTTTGGTGGGTGAAGACCGTTTTGTAGCCCGGAAAAAGATCATCAAATTAATCGATGAGGCAGGAGACCTCGAAAAAATCGAGGATTATCAAAGCAATGTGGGCCATAGCGAACGAACCAATGCAGTCATCGAACCACGACTAAGCATGCAGTGGTTTGTACGCATGGAGGAACTTACCCGACCTGCACTCGAAGACGTGCTTTCGGGAGCAGTACGGTTACACCCCGACAAATTCTTAGCAACCTACAGACACTGGATGGACAATGTCCGTGATTGGTGCATCTCCCGCCAATTGTGGTGGGGCCATCGCATACCCGCGTGGCATGCCCCTGACGGGAGCGTGTGGGTAGAACGAACAGCAGACGCTGCGGCGAGTCTGAGTGGTGGGCGCTGGACAGCCACAGATCTCAAACAAGATGAGGATGTTCTCGACACTTGGTTCTCCAGCTGGCTTTGGCCCCTCACGGTATTTGACCCTCAAATCACACACAAGAACCCCGAAGAAGCCAATGAGGACCTTCGCTACTATTACCCCACCCAGGTGTTGGTGACTGGTCCCGATATCTTGTTTTTTTGGGTGGCCCGTATGATGATGGCGGGCAGAATCTATATGAACCAAATTCCCTTTCATGATGTGTATTTAACGGGTATTGTACGCGATAAACAGGGAAGAAAAATGTCGAAATCTTTGGGGAACAGCCCGGACCCGCTCGATCTCATTGATCGTTATGGAGCCGATAGCCTGCGTATGGGGCTGCTGTTAAGTTCACCCGCGGGCAATGATCTGTTGTATGACGAAGCATTGGTGGCGCAAGGAAGAAATTTCGCCAATAAAATTTGGAACGCCTTCCGTCTGATTCAGGGATGGCAGGAAGCGCTTATGGCGTCCCAAAAAGCCCCAAATATTGATGAATTGCACCACATTCAAGGTGATTCACCTGATCTACATCCAGCCGTTGAATGGTTTGGTCATCGACTCCATGAATTTAGGTTGCAAATGGAAAGTGATTACGCCAAGTTTCGTCTGTCGGACGTGGCCCAAGGCCTGTATAAACTGATCTGGGATGACTTCTGTTCATGGTACCTCGAGATGATCAAACCTCCATACGGCAGCACCATTGAGGAGGATGTATTGAATGCCACCCGACTTTTTCTCGACACCTTACTACAATACCTACATCCTGTGATGCCTTTCCTTTCGGAGGAGCTCTGGCATGCCCTAGATCCTGATCGTCGGGATTGTGATTTTATTGGTCTCACGCCCCTTCCTGGGACGATTGAGCCTGATGTGAACATCCTCCGCAACACCGAACAAGTTCAACAAATCATTGTTCAGTTGCGGAACTTTAGGAACGAACGCCAGTTATCACCCAAACACCCCATAACGCTCTGGTTGCCTCCGATTCCTCATCTTAGACTGTACTCGGCAACGATTGCCCGATTGGCCGGTTGCGGGTCGATCGAATGGGGAAAACCCGATCAAGAAGCTCAATGCATTCAATTCTTGGCCTTCACTGATGTTTGTTTTGCCGATTTTGGCCTACCTCAGGATCTTCAAGCGGATCGTGAACGGATACAGACTGAAATCCAATATTTAGAGGGCTTCCTGGCCTCAGTTCAAAAGAAACTATCGAATGAACGCTTCGTGGCATCAGCTCCGGAATCCGTTTTGGCTAAAGAAAGACAGAAAGAGTCTGACGCGCTCCTCAAGCTGGCAAACCTACGGAAAGCAATTGCCTAACGAACACATCCCAACTGAATTCTCGTTTTTTGACCGCTACACGAGCAGACATCTCATTGTATCGCTCAAACTGTAGAAAATCGACCATACAGTCGGCGATCTTTGCAGCCTTAGGTTCACATACATATCCAGAATGGTTGTGATCGACCAACTCTGCTAGTCCGCCTACATCGGTCACCAACATAGGGGTATTGTAATGGAACCCGACCTGCGTTACCCCACTCTGGGTCGCATGATGATAGGTTTGGGTGACAAGCTGAGCCGCTGAGAACAAAAAGCGTACTTCATCATTGCGAATAAATCGGGTCATGAGCACCAAATCCGGCGCTAACTGGTTTTCTTCAATGATTCGTTGGTAACGGTCGGGTGATTCGTAAAATTCTCCAGCCACGATCAACCGCACATTTTGGGACCGTAAACGAGCATCCGAAAAGGCCTCCAAAAGCAAATCAAGTCCCTTATACGCACGGATAAAGCCAAAATACAGGAAATAGGTGAATTCTGGATCTAGTCCCAGGGCTTTGCAGGCCGTTTCACGATCAACAGGCTCGCCAAAATTATCATACAAAGGATGTTTGAGTCGAACCGAAGGCTTACGATAACCATGAGCCATTAAATCGGTCCGAACGGAGTCACTGAGTGTTGCAGCCGCATCTGTTTGCGATAAAAAGAAATTTGTCAGTCCACGCGACAGAGGAAACGACTCGTGCGGAATGATGTTGTCGGCCAGTGCTATGCGCCTGGCCTTCGACCCCATGAGTGACGACCAAAACGAAACCATACCCAGACAAGGCGCCATAAATGGCATCCAATAACGAAGAATGAGGAAATCAGCCTGATATCGCTTAACATATCGCGCCGTCAACAGCCAGTTCATCGGATTAAGCGCATGTAACAAAACACGAATCGTTAGGCCTTCCGGTGCGGGCTCATCGCTCAATTGGGTTTTGCCCGGAAACAACCAACCCGGGTATTGCATGCTGAACGTAATAATTTCCACCTCATGACCTTGCTCTTGTAGGCAGTAGGCCATCCGTTCGTTGAATGTGGCCATTCCCCCGGCCCGTAATGGCCAAGCCGGTCCCACAATGAGCACCCTACTCAAATCCGGATCTTTGGTTAATTAAATACCTGTTTCTGTCTGCAGCATTTCGGGTTACAAGTTCAGCCAGGAATCCGGTCAAAAACAGTTGTGCCCCAACGACAATCAAAACGAGTGATAAGAAAAACAATGGCTGCTGGGTAACCAAACGATAAGGCAGATCAAATGCTATGTTGAACAATTTTATCCCGATCAGAAACAGGGTAATGATGCCCCCCGTCACAAAACAAAGGGTTCCATATAATCCAAAGAAATGCATCGGACGCCGTCCAAACTTCGACATGAAATAAATTGACATTAAGTCCAAAAAGCCGTTGATGAAACGGTCCATTCCAAATTTTGTGTGTCCATATTTGCGCGCCTGGTGCTGGACTACTTGTTCTTCAATTTTTCGGAAACCCGCCCAGCGGGCAATGACCGGAATGTATCGATGCATTTCGCCATACACCTCTATACTTTTGATTACCCTCGAATGATATGCTTTTAGCCCACAATTAAAATCATGCAAATTATGCACACCAGAAACTTTGCGTGTAGCCCAATTGAACAAGCGCGTGGGGATGGTTTTGCTCAATGGATCGTATCGCTTCTTCTTCCATCCGCTCAAAATATCCAAATGCTCCTGCAGCATTCTCTGGTACATTCCTGGCAACTCATCGGGCGAATCTTGCAAATCAGCGTCCATGGTGAATACGATCTCACCGCGCGTGGCCTCAAAACCTACGTTCAATGCCGCGGATTTACCGTAATTGCGTTGGAAACGAATGCCTTTGACCAAACCAGGAAATTCTTCCGTTTGCCGTGCGATCACCGACCACGAATCGTCGGTGCTCCCATCATCGATATAAATGATTTCAAAAGTCAATTGACTGCGCGTGAGCACCTCGATAATCCAACGGGTAAGCTCCGGAAGTGACTCCTCCTCATTCAGTTGAGGAATCACAATCGAAATATTCAACGGATTATTCATGGGTGATGGTTGACTCATCAGCAAACAGGGGCTCACTTTTCTTGGTGAAGGCCGATGCAATCAATGCCAAAAGCAAACCAAAAACAACTGAAATCATCCATGAAGTAGCCAATGCCCTTGGCGTTTGGGTAAAATCGCGCGCCTCGATGGCCTCCAACTGCTCCTCAATTTGATCCGATGGCACATTAAAGTTTTCCAACATTTGCTCCATCTGCTCAAGCGTGATCTCCTTCATTTGGTCCGCCAGACCCTTGTCGAACACATTATAAAGCAATCCCATAAACAAAACACTGATTAAAGTACCCAGCATACAGACACGAAGCATGACCCAAACACTCGCTCCATAACTGATCCAGCCACCATCCCGTTCACGTTGCGCCAAGGATGCGCCTACCATCAGGGCCACCAGCAATCCCACCGAAAGCAGAGAATTCCACCAAACAATCATCAAGGCAGGGTCTATATAATACTGAATTATAACAAATATAACTTGAATAAAACCGGTAATAGATCCCCATTTTAACCATACTGGCATGACGAAACCTCCATCATGATGTGGCTCTCGGTAAGTATTTTCATCCTGACGCATATTGTTGGATTTGAAGGAACAAAATAAACAAAATTGAATGATACCCTTATGAGGTTCGGTAATACAAGGAAATTAAAAATGCAGCGAATACCGACCACAGAAATCGCGTTATCCAAAGAAAGGCTGCCAAGTAAGATGGCGTCGTTTCCAATATTCCATTTCGAAGTGCGTCTAATTGTTGGGCTCCATAATGCTTGACGATCGTTTCCCTACCCTGTTCTAATTCTCCCAGCAATCCTTGAACATAAACCTGCCAAACCGCATCGTTTGTGGTCCAAAGCCATACCGCCAGTGAATATAACGTGGCGTTCAGCATTCCAATCCCTACTCCAGCTACCCAACCATCAGTCACATTTAATTGATCGTTATTGTGGTACTTGCGGTAGCGCCACAGTGCCCAAGTTAATCCGGCTATGGTGGTGACAGACAACAACAAGCGAAACTGCCCAAAAGGATTGTAACCGAATCGGTACAACACCCAGGCCATAATCCAAGTCGCTGCAGCGGTGGTGAGTCCAGCCTTGAACCCCACAGTATGCATCAAAAAACGAAATCGCTCACGCATGATCAACCAGCTTGGTTGGGGCCATAAAATGTGCGCTGCAATGCGTTGGGGCGCATATGCTCCGGAAAGCACCAGCTTGCCTTAAGCGCTGTTGTGAGGCACATATAGATTGGAAGTACTTGGTTTTCGAGCCTTCGGGCCGAAAATATTGGTCCTATTCCTTGTTGAGGATCCGACGGATCCTTGAAAAAGCACATAATACCAGGCAGAAGACCCTCCAAAGGGGTGTCTATAGCGGCCCTGATACTTTCCTGAATCAACTGGCCATAGGGTCGATCTAAATAAGGTGCTTGTTGAATCAAAACTTCAAAAACCCCGAGATCATCCTGTAAATCAAAATCCTCATCGGTCAGGAAAGCGTCCACAAAATCATTCAAATCAGCTTCTAATCCGGACGCATTCACTTCCTGTATGTACATCAAAACGGTCAATAATTCGCTTCCCCTGTCGGACAACATTTCTTCATCGGACAACCAAGCATCACTCAATTCGCCTTGGGCCCCCTCAATACTGAGCCAATGAGTATAACAAACGTCAAATAAATAACGAGCCGAATCATCATCCATCAAATAACGAGCAGAGAATGCATCGAGTTGTGATACACGGCTACGCAACGACCCGGTACTGTTCCACACGTGCATCAGAAACTCATCCCAAATCAACGCCACACTACCTTCCTCCTCATTCACCGCTTGAATGGCCACGGCCAGTACAGAATGACCCAGCACGGATGCGGGATTAAATTCAGACCCGGTGGTTGGCGCAAAATCACCCGTTCTCACCCAACTAGACTCATCTGAGAAGGGGGTAATGTCACGCATCAAGAGTCCGGAAAACAGCGCTTCGGCTGCCAATTGCCAGTGTTGCATCAGGCTAAATAAGTTTGTTTTTTAAAAACGACCGCACGAATGCGCCCAGAAAATGCTCGTCCATGATAGGGCAAGTTGACTCCTTGTGTAGCACATTGGCTTCGGTTGAATACTGTTTGTTCAGCCCGATCAAACACCAGAACCTCCGCTTCCGACCCGGTCTCCATTCGACTTTGTACAATACCCAAACGACCTGCCGGCTTGGCAGTGAGGGCTTCAATGGCCATGTCTAATTCCTCTTCTTTAGAAAACACCGAGAGAACCTGTAAAAAAACCGCTTCAAGTGATGCCATTCCGTATTCTGCACGGGCAAATTCTACATTTTTACCTTGTTCATCTTCGGGCATGTGATCCGAACAAATTACATCAATACTGCCATCAACAATGCCCAAACGCAACTGCTCGCGATCTAAACGCGACCTGAGTGGTGGCCAAAGTTTATAGTCGGTCTCAAACCGCTGTACGTCTTCATCGCAATGAAACAGATGGGCTGAAGAAACCCCGCAAGTCACGTCCAATCCCGCCGCTCGTGCTTCACGAATATGCTTCAAAGAAGCGGCGCTGCTCAATTTTGTAAAATGCAATTGCCCACCGAAATAGGCGAGTATCGCTAAATCGCGTGCCACTTGAATATGCTCCGCCAGATCAGGAATGCCCTTCAGGCCCAGGCGCAGACTCATTTGTCCTTCATGCATGAGCCCACCACGCGCCAAATCACGACAAATCGGCACAAGTTGTACCGGACAATCCATCTGTCTGGCATATTGAAGTGCCAGACCCAGGCTACGGGCTGATTCCATCGGGGCATCCGCTTGAGAAAACATACGCGCCCCCGCACGCTTGAGATCATACATCTCAGTAATCTCTTGCCCTTTCAAATCGCGTGTTAAAGCAGCAGCAACATAGACCTCAACCGGCAGCGATTTGGCAAGTTGATACACAGCCTCAACCTCACCCCTACTCTGCAGCATTGGATGCGTATCGGGCTGAATCAAAACCCGAGTAAAACCACCCCGGAAAGCGGCAAGAGCCCCACTGCGGAGCGTTTCCTTGTATTCATGGCCAGGCTCCCTAAATCGCGCGCATGTATCGACCAAACCCGGACACATCCACAAATCTTGACCTACTATTTCCTGTGCCTCACCCAAGTTTAAATTCTCTCCCATCTCAACGATTGTACCATTCAAAACACGAACATCTGTACGCTGACCATGAAGCATCGCGCCTTTTTGGGTAATCCTCGTTGACCTGAACAATAAGTGCATGTGTAGCTAATCGAAAGGTTAAGTCATCAAGCGCACCAAAAACATCTCCACAAGCAAACATAGCAAAACGCCAGCAAGTAGCCACCGCCATAAGGTGGAGGCTCCGGCCTCTGCCAATATGCCGCCGGCGACCGACGAATCCTGGATGACATAGCTATTCCACCCCCGCTCCTTAGACATATCGACCAGTGACTCGGGCGACCAATACTGGAGGCGCGACTCATCTGATGAGGCATTAAGCGCCACCATTTCTCCGCCGAGTGGTTGTCCGTCGAGCATTACATCGTAATGACCCGGTTCTAAGATCCCATCCATGATGCCCAAACTCAGTCGATTTCCCTGCCTTTGTATTTGCGGAATCAACTTTTGCGAACCATTGACCAATGAAATGAGTCCGTCGGGCCTCATCCCGGGTACATTGAGTTCAATCCGAGGTGTAGCACCCAATCGCCAGGAAGATGGAACATGGCCTCCCGACATCAAAACAGCTCTGTATAATGTAGGCACCCACAAAGCCTGCTCAGGAAAATCCGTCCATTCCTTGACTGGCGCACTCAGCAAGATGAGCATTTGGCCCGCGCCTACCCTCCTTCGTACCAGCCATGGGGAGCGATCAGACAGCTGCATAATGGTATAGTCATCGGGTAAAAGGGAGGCTGACCAATATTTTGAAACACCCGGAAGCGCCAATTGCTCAGGAATTCGCTCGAAGGTCTCCTGATAGAGTGGGTCCTGAACTTCAATTCGGGCTACCTGTTGTTTTTGTGACACCACCTGAAGACATGATCCCCCGCCCGTAGCGGCAAGCAGTGTGTTGGTGGCGGCGGGATCAGTACCGCCAGATGGCAACACCACCACTGACGCCCCTTGCTGCATTTTATCCACAAGGGCGGTTAACAAGCCTGAGCTGATCTGAGACAAACGATCTAAGATAATCCCCCTTGAGGAAGCCAGCTGGGTATAATCGATGTTTAGCCGCGAAGCCACTTGGTAACTCATGAAATCATCCCCGGAAAACAAACCTGTGATGTAGGGGCTTGCTTCAGCATCTGTGAGGTGTAGTAGTGGAAAACGAT
>Ga0214923_10005893_pt1 | contig 14004 bp, 14 predicted proteins | sample LL1510_MetaG_FD_177993 | JGI IMG/M metagenome (GOLD analysis project Ga0214923, IMG submission 177993) | Freshwater microbial communities from Lake Lanier, Atlanta, Georgia, United States - LL-1510 | ecosystem: Environmental > Aquatic > Freshwater > Lake | place: USA: Georgia | collected... | reverse complement strand
GCGAGTCAATATGTACTCATAGAGTTGTCGTCAGACTTCGAGCTTGGGCGCAGCATCCACCCTAGCTTCCCGGCTTTAGCAGTAGATCAGTGTGAAATATTCGGGTTAGCTCATGAGAGACTAGTTTTAAAAACAAGGTAACTATCTCTACAGCGTAGATTTGTTCATGATAGCATCCATGTTTGGATCATGAGGTATGCCAAGATCAAGTGCTCGCTGATAGTGGCGCCGTGCCACTTCGATCATAGGCGGGTTATGTTGCATATAATAAATAGCCAAATTGAAGTGAGCATCAGCATAGTTAGGATCTAATTCAATAGCCTTGCGTAGAGAGAGCTCTGAAATTTCTCGCCATTTTTTACGTCCTGCGACTATTCCTAAATAATGGTGAGCACGTGCATTTTTACTATCATAGAGTGTTGCTTGAATAAGAGCTGCGAAGGCCTCATCAATGCGTTGTTCTTGAAGGTAGGTCATACCTAGCAAAAGCCAGGCATTCGGATTGTCTAATTTTTTTTGAATTGATGTGCGTAAGAGCTGTTCTGTTTCTTCAAGTTTATTGAGGTGGATTTCCACGGAAGCAAGATGATTGAGCGTATCGACATTGTATGGAGAGAGAGACAAGATCTGGCGATATTTTTTTTCAGCAGCAGTATAGTTGCCTTTATCATAATCCTCACTGGCCTGCAAAGCAATGACTTGGACTTGCTTCAAATTGTCTTGATGCATAGTAGCTATTGTTGGAGTTGTCTGTGCAACTAATGAAGTGCTTCTCACCAGGAGAAGGACGATGGCTAATAAGAAAAATCCAGGCTCTAGCGTAGATATTTCATACTGATCGTGACAAGGAGGCCGCTTAGCTTGATGGGGCCAGGCGAGTAATAAAGTCTGACAACGGCTGTCTGCATAGACACTACCCAAGGAAGACTTCGAGCTCAAAGCAGCACCTATCCGACTTCCTGGCCTTCGCAGTAGATGAGTGTGAAGTATTCGGGCTAGCATGCTTACTCTTTTTTGGATGATATCAAACCTGGTTCCGATAGCTCCTGGGCACGTTTTTTAGCAGCCACTACTGCCTCTCTTACAATAAGTGAAAATTGATGTTTCTCAAGCACCTCGAGGCCTGCTTCTGTTGTTCCGTTTGGACTGGCAATTTCGCGACGAATGATTAGTGGTGAATCCTCCGTTTCTAAAATAAGTGTTGCAGCGGCAGCGAGTGCATGGGCTGAAAGCCTACGTGCTAGGTTAGAATCAATTCCGCTCGCAAGGCCTCCTTCTAAGAGTGCTTCTAGAAAGAGTAAAGCAAATGCAGGCCCGCTTCCGCTAAGCGCAGTAGCACCATTGAGTTGATCTTCTGTAATTTCATAAATACTACCCAGGGCGCCAAAAAACTCTTGTGCAAGTAATAAATCATTGTGAGTTGAGGAAGAGTGAGGAGTGATTGTTGTGACGCCTTTATTAATGCGCACTGCAATATTGGGCATCGTGCGAATAATACGTGCCTGACCACCTGCAGCTACAAAAAGATCCTCGGACATAATACCTGCTGCTAGAGAAATAATTAATTTGTTCTCAAGTAAAGATGCATTTTTTACAAGTGTTTCAAGAGCTTGTGCTGGCTTTGTACAGAGAAAAATTACGGAAGAAGCCATGATCGCTTCGTGGTTGCTTACAGCCGCATTGACTCCATACTCTCTTGCTATTTTCTGTGCTGAGCTGCCACTTTTAGAGGAGAGGGTGATTTGTTTTGCTGATACTAGATTAGCGTGAATAATACCACGAATGAGTGCTCCGGCCATACGCCCAGCACCGAGAAAGGTCAGAGATTGAGAAATCATAAAATGATAGCGACATTACTTGAGAAGACTATCTTCCCTATGCTTAAGAGACTCTGCAGAGTGATTCATACAAGATAGTATTAACTCAAACTAAGCATGCCGCCTAACAACAACAAGAGACCATAGATGATTCCTAGATAGGAGATCAGAGCCCAAAGTCGTTGATGTTTTAGACTCGTGATGGTCGTGATTATATCTCGTAGAAGATAGGGTATTCCAACCAGTATTAATCCTACAATAATCCAAAGATAGGCTAGAAAAGAAAGAAGAAGAGGGGAGAAGCCTGATTGAAGAAATGTCATTTCTAAAATGGGACGCGCTGCAAGCAGCAAGATAAAACCGAGCGCACGTACCGCAAGAAAACTAGAAACCAGCCAACCAAAAAGAGACGCACTCACAATAATGGCAAAAAGCATTAAATAACGTACATGAGAAAACTCACCTAGGTCAATTGTAGCGACAAGAAGAAAGACCCAGATCCCACTAATAGTCAAAAGAAGCATTCCCCATAAATACGAACGAAGAAAATATTGAAGAAATTTTTTGCATGGAATAGGCGCTATGAGAGCTAAGAGATGATTAATAAAAAGAAAAATTCCTAATGAGAGAGAGGTCAGCGCGAGCATATGAGATAAAGTGATGAAAAGAAAAATACTCATCACGAATGAAATTAGATTTTTTTACGCTAGGATCTTTCTCTAGCTTAGGGAAAAGGAATATCGTGCTAGCCAGTAGGCATAAAACAGGATGGTCCCGATCTAACCCGAATATTTCATACCGATCTACTGCGGAGGTCAGGAAGCTAGGGTGGATGCTGCGTTGATCTCGAAGTCTTCCTCGGGCAGTATGTACTCATACAGTCGTCGTCAGACTTCATCACTCGCCTTACCCCATCAGCCTTTGCGGCCTCCTCGTCACGATCAGCATGAAATATCCGGGCTAAAGAAGACAAGAGTCGGATGATCTAAAGTACGTCCGTGAAAGGAATAAAATAGACAAGCGCAGCGTGCTAGTTTTTACAATTATTTTCTTTTAACAAATCCTTTAAGGCTTCGATAGCTGCAGCAACCTCAGCCTTTTTTTTGCTGTTACCCTCACCAATACCAAGAGTTTTTCCATTCCAGAAAACACGACATCGAAACTGTTTGAGATGCGCTGCACCTCTTTCTTCGAGTAGTTCGTAGCTTGGAATTTCAGAGCTAAGTGATTGGAGTAATTCTTGAAGGCGACCTTTGGGGTTGATTTCCTCAGGTTCGGTGACAACATGATTTAAATGCTCTTTAGCATGCTTAAGAATAAAGCAACGTGATGCATTAATACCACCATCAAGGTAGATTGCTCCAATTAAGGCTTCAAAGGAATTTCCTAAAATAGAGGAGCGTTCACGCCCTCCGCTTGCTTCTTCACCACGTCCCATAATTAAGTATTTTCCGAGCTGAAGATCTGCTGCATAGGCTTTGAGGGCCGTGCGAGAGACAAGGCGTGTGCGGATTTTGGTGAGCCTTCCTTCTTTAAAATTCGGAAAAAGCTCAAAGAGATGAGCCGTTATGATGAGTTGTAGAACAGCATCTCCTAAAAATTCAAGCCGCTCATTGTCAAAAGGATTTTTACCTTGATCCAGAGCAATGCTCGAATGAGTTAATGCTTCCCTCAGTAAAAGAGGGTTTTGAAAGTGATAATCAATTTTTTTTTCGAGTGCAGAACTTAGAAAAATAAAATCAACTTCTGATGTTTTTAGAGCCATGAATCTGACTATATACTTTTTAAAAATGAATTTTAAGACATTTCTGCTTTGTTTGTTGGATCAGACCTATTAGAGAGAGATGATTGTGTCTACTCTCATTACAGTCACGTGGGTCGTCTAGCCCGCATATTTCATACTGATTCTGCTGCGGCTTGCGAACACCTGATGGATACTGCGTCAGCTTCGAATTGCTCCTCGGGCAACACCAGTGCTCGGAAGAGCCTTGGGTAGACTGCCGTAACCGTTTAGGTTAGGGTCAGCCCGTAAGGGCGAGCTGAGTAAGGTGGGAGCGAGTCAATATGGACTCATACAGCCGTCGTCGCAATCCATCACCTTCGTTGACTCGCTCGCCCCCGCTCGTCTCGCCCTTTCAGGGCTGCCTAAAAGAGTCTGCAAACTCTGGGCAGTCCCCCCGCGGTCTCTTGGGTAGCCGGCGCTACCCCGCCCTACCTTCGCAGTTTCTTCGTCCAAATCAGTAAAAATATCCGGTTTGGATCGATATGAGGATTGTGTTGTGGAAGAGTTTTATGCCTGAAGTACGATTATCATTCTCATGCTATATATAAACCGGTAGTATCATTTGCTATGCATTTTCAAACCCTAGGACTTCATTCCAATATTCATAAAGCCATTACCGAAAATGGTTATACCACACCTACGCCGATTCAGTCTGCTGCTATTCCACTGATTCTCGAAGGTCGTGATCTCATTGGTATCGCTCAAACGGGCACTGGAAAAACAGCAGCGTTTCTTCTCCCTCTATTAACAAAAATCATAGAAGAAAAAACAGAGAGTGAGGGTTCTTTTATTCGTTTGCTGATCGTTGCTCCTACACGTGAGCTTGTCGTGCAGATTGAGGAAAATGCCCGTGCCTATGCAAAATATCTTCCGCTCAGCATTGCTACTATTTACGGAGGGGTTAGTGAACGCCCTCAAATTAAAGCATTGACACAAGGAGCTGATCTCGTGATTGCCACTCCTGGCCGCCTTCTTGATTTGCTAAGAGGTCGAGAAAAATCTTTTTCTTGTGTAAAATATCTTGTCCTTGATGAAGCTGATCGAATGCTTGACATGGGGTTCATTCCAGCAATTCGACAAATCGTTAAATTACTTCCTCAAAAGCGTCAAACGCTCTTTTTCTCAGCAACATTGTCGCGTGATATTGAAAAATTGACTCATGAATTTCTCACTGATCCAAAGATTGTGGAAATTGGTCGTCGCTCTAATCCTGCAGAATCAGTGACACAGTTTATTTATGAGGTCTCACATCATGATAAGCAGAGGTTGCTTCTTCATCTTCTTGAAGATGCTCAATACAATATGGTCCTGGTATTCACTAGGACGAAGCATGGGGCTGAACGTATAGCACGACGCCTTGAGCAACATAATATTAAAACCGCAACACTCCACTCTAATCGTTCACAAAATCAGCGTTTAAGGGCATTGCAAGATTTTAAAGATGGCAAGGTGCGTGTCTTAGTTGCGACTGATATTGCAGCACGTGGTATAGATGTCGATGGTATTTCACATGTCATTAATTATGATTTTCCACCACATCATGAAGATTATGTTCATCGTATTGGCCGTACAGGTCGAGCCAAAGCGATTGGTGAAGCCATTAGTTTTGTCATGCCTGAAGATCGTGGAGTGGTCCGTTCGCTGGAGCGTTTTCTTGGTCGTGGTTTAGTCCATAAGAAAGCAGAGGGACTAGAGATGAATGTTCAGGGTCCACCTCCGCAAGTAAGCACAGAAAGGCCTGTAACAGGTTTTATAAAAAATTCAAATCAATTTTCTCCTAGAGAAAGTAAATCGCGAAACATCTCGTCAAGGAATCGTTCTTTTGTAAAAAGCACAAAAAAATAAAAAAAATCATTTTTTTTTGCACTCTTTGTATCAGTCTGTGTAGAGTTTTATTTCTTTGCTTTTGGATCGCTAGCTCAATGGTAGAGCAGTTGACTCTTAATCAATTGGTTCCCAGTTCGAGTCTGGGGCGATCCACCATCTTTGATGCGATTATTTTCCTGTTCCCGCCATGAACTTATGAAAACACGTCACTTCTATGATCACTCAAAAACTAATTATGAAAAAAACCACTCTCCTTATTTTTATGCTCACCGTCTTAAGTTCTTTAGGACACGTCATGGCTTGGAGTGCTCATAGGCTAGAAAAAAAATCAGAGCAAACTTTAATCAGTCTCTATAAAAATAATCCAAAGGCAGAAGCGCTGGGAAATAAAGCTATTGCTGTTCTTGTTTTTCCAGAAATTATCAAAGCTGGGTTTATTGTTGGAGCCCAACGAGGTGATGGAGTGCTTTTTCGTAATGGAAAAATAGCAGGTTATTACAATACCACGGCTGCCTCTTATGGTTTGCAGGCTGGGATTCAGCGTTTTGGGTATGCACTCTTTTTTATGAACGAAGGAGCGCTCAACTACCTTCACAAGAGCGATGGTTTTGAACTTGGAGGAGCTCCCAGTTTAGTAGTTCTCGACGCTGGTCTCTCAGGATCGCTTTCGACCACAACACTGCAACATGGAATTTATGCTCTGTTTTTTAATCAGCGTGGACTCATGGCTGGCCTGAGCTTGCAAGGAACAAAAATTAGTGAGTTTATTCCGACTAAATAAATTCCCAAAAAAAGAGATCACGCGTAAGAAGAAGGGAAGTTTCTGAGCCTTCGATAGAACCAAATGTTCTTTGAAGATCTTTTGAATTTCTGTTCTTCCAAAGATCATTGCAAACCGGAGGGGAGTCATTTCTACCCCCATGATGTTACCTTGTGAGGCGAGGGGATTTGCTCCTGCCATTAATAAAATGTGAGCAACTTCTCGGTAGCCTTTAAAAGCAACTCCAGCCAGGGGTGTTTGTCCTCGATCATTTGGCCGATCAACCTCTGCACCATAGTTGAGGAGCATTTCTACGGTTTCGGGATGATCATGATAGGATGCTAGCATGAGAAGGGTGTTGCCTTTAGTGTCAGCAAGGTTCACAGGCAAGTGATGTACTAGCATTTTTTCAAGAGCTTTGGTCTCTCCCTCGCGGGCATAATCAAGAGCACATTCTTGAAGCTCTGCATAGCGTTTTTCTTCGCCTTTTCTTTGTGTGTCTACTTCCATTGTGTCCACTTGTTTCATGGTGCGTTGATGAAGATTTTTTAGATGGATTGTTTGTTGTTAACACACGTCAGTGCATCTTGGACACCGGCTCCATAGGCAGGATCTACTTGTAAAAAAAGGGCGCACTGGCGTTCTTGAATTTCCTGAGGAACATCTTTTATCGATTCTGCAATATTAGAACAAAGGCGCTGTTGTTCGTCTTTCCTCATGAGCCTAAAGAGATTTCTAGCCTGAATAAAATCATCATTGTCTATACTGCCATTAAATCGATCTGCCATCACGCTGCCGAGATCTTGAGCAGGCTCGTGATATAAAGGATCTTCTGTTGGGCCAGCGAAGCTATTAGGCTCATAGTAGGCATCTCCCATCTCGGGCTGATCAAAACGCATGGCACCATCGCGATAATAGGTGACAGGTTGTTTCTTCGGGCGATTGACAGGTAACATTTCATAATGCGTTCCTAAACGATGACGATGTGCATCTGCATAACTAAAAATACGTGCTTGTAACATTTTATCAGGAGAAAAACTAATACCTGGAACAATGTTAGATGGGCTGAAGGCAGCTTGTTCGATTTCTGCAAAGTAATTATCTGGATTGCGATTTAATTCCAAAACACCAACATCAATCATGGGGTAATCGGAGTGTGGCCATATTTTTGTGAGATCAAAGGGATTGAAGGAGCATGACTTTGCTTGTTCGTCTGTCATGACTTGAATTTGAAATTTCCATTGAGGAAAATTCTTGGAATCAATCGCATAGAAAAGATCACGCTGATGACTTTCACGGTCGTGACCGATGAGCTGATAGGACTCTTCATTAGTCATGTATTGGATACCTTGCAGTGTCTTGAAATGAAATTTAACCCAGTGACGTTCTCCTTTCTTGTTAATAAGGCTGTAGGTGTGACTTCCATAGCCATTCATATGACGTAAACTGAGTGGAATCCCACGATCAGAAAATAAAATTGTTACCTGATGGAGACTTTCTGGCATGAGTGACCAAAAATCCCACATCGCTGTTGCACTGCGCAGGTTTGTTTTTGGATGGCGTTTTTGAGTGTGGATAAAATCAGGAAATTTGTAGGGATCACGGACAAAAAAAACAGGGGTGTTGTTTCCGACCATATCCCAGTTGCCTTCCTCGGTATAAAATTTCAGCGCAAAACCGCGAACATCACGTTCGGCATCAGCAGCACCCGCTTCTCCTGCAACTGTAGAAAAACGAGCGAGACATTCTGTCTTTGTTCCAGATTGCAAAACAAGAGCACGTGTGTATTTGGTTATATCACCAGTAATAGTGAGTGTTCCATAAGCACCAGAACCCTTGGCATGAACGGTCCGTTCAGCAATACGTTCACGATTTTGGTGAGCAAGTTTTTCCAGCAGTTGGTAGTCAGCTAACAAGAGAGGTCCACGAGGGCCGGCTGTGAGGCTATATTGATTATTGGCGATAGGAGCACCTGCGCTTGTGGTAATAGTTTTTATGTTACTCATAGCTATGAAAAAGTTAAAAATGCATCGGAGAAAAAAATATGAGCATAAATTTTGGTTCAGGACTATCTTTTTGTCATGACGAAAAAACAGCTTCAATTTGGTATTCTCTTTTTTACTATTTTTATCGACATGCTTGGTTTTGGTATCGTGATGCCGTTGTTGCCACGTTATGTTGAAGTTTTAGGCGCTACATCATTACAAATGGGGTTGCTCATGGGAGTCTTTTCCTTAGCGCAATTAGTGATGCTTCCTTTTTGGGGGAACCTCTCGGACCGTATTGGGAGAAGACCCGTTTTGCTCATCAGTGTTTTAGGAACTGTCATCGGGCATCTGATCATGGGATGGACTTGTTCTATAGCGGTCATGATGTTAGCTCGTTTGATTGATGGGGCTGCTGGCGGTAATATCAGTGTTGTACAGGCTTCTCTGGCTGATATTACAAGTACACAAGAGCGTGCAGCAATGGTAGGAGTGGTAGGTGCTGCTTATGGTTGTGGATTCATCTTGGGGCCAGCTTTAGGAGGATGGGCGGGATATCATTATGGATTTGCGATCCCGATGTTTATGACCGCAGGGTTGGCAGCGATGAATGTCGTGTTAGTTTTTTTTCTTTTGCCAGAAACATTAAAGAAAAAAAACAGCAGAAAGCAAAATGCTTCCTTGCGAGAGCTCTATAAAAATATTGAAAAGAAAAGCTATATTTCAGCACTCCTCACATTCTTTTTTTTCGTTCTAGGTTTTACGATGATAACCACATTGCTTGCTCTTTTTTTCTACCATCGTTATGCGATGAGTGAGCAACAGACTGGTTATATTTATACAATGTTTGGAACTATTGCGATTGTTCTTGAAGGAGGTTGTTTTGGCTTTTTGTCAAAACGTTTTGGGGAAAGATTACTTGGTATTTTTGGAGCAATGGCGCTCATGACAGGATGTTTTTTTATTTCACTCACCGAAAGTATTACCTCTGCTATTGGCCTCTCTGTTTTAATGGCGCTAGGTGATAGCCTGCTCTCTGCAGCACTTCCTACGATTGTATCACGCACAACTCATGAAGAGTGGCAAGGAGCTGCCTTTGGTTTCTATCAATCAGTAGGCTGTTTAGCGCGCTGTTTTGGTCCCCTTTTAGCAGGCTTATTATTGCAAGTGAATTGTCTTGGGAGAAGAACAACCTGTTATGGACAGACCGCTTTTTGGGCGGCTTCAGGATTTCTCTTCATTGCGCTTCTATGTGCTTGTATAATGCCTAGGCGTTCAGCCTTGAGGTCAAATAATAATTGAAATGAATATCTTTTTTTTCCCATGGGATAGTCTAATGACTTTTCTTCTTCTCGTAGGACTTGAAATTATTTTAGGTATTGACAATGTTTTGATTATTTCACTTGTTGTCGCATCTCTTCCGCTAGTGATGCGTGAACGTGCTCGTAAGGTTGGACTTGTATTAGCACTTATCTTTCGTTTGATATTTGTCAGTGGCGCTTTTTGGATTGTTCAGTCTGTAAAACCATTGATTTTAAATTTTTCAGCACGAGACGTAGCATTGATCATCGGAGGATTGTTTATTATTAGCAAAGCAGCTCAGGAATTATATTCCATGATAGAGTACAAAGAAAAGAAACCAGCAGACCTCTGCGATTACTCTACTCCTAATGTAAATGGCTGTATGGCTTCGAGCATCATCCCTGAGGAAAGTCGAATCGCATCTTCAAAGAACTCATGTACAGAAGGGTTCTCGATGCCGGAGGCTCCTTGCACTACATCAGTGTTCGGGAGCTTTGCAAGAGGTCTTTTAAAAACTTTTTTAAACAATAAAGTCTTTTGTGTGGTGATACAAATTGTCATGTTGGACCTTATTTTCTCGATCGATTCGGTTATAGCAGCAATTGGGTTGACGTCTCATCTCTTTATTATTGTTCCAGCAGTCATTGTTTCCTTTACCGCACTTCTTTTCTGCATTGGTCCTGTAGGTGAATTTATTCTACGTCATCACTCGCTTAAAATAATGACACTCTTGTTTCTAATTTTTCTTGGGATCTCTTTTGTATCCGAAGGATTCGGCTACCGTATCGAGAAAGGTTATTTTTATAGTATGATTGGATTTGCTCTGCTTCTGAAAATCCTTAACACAAAATATAGACAACATCGTTGTCGATAAGATCCATGACTTCATATGTTCAAACTCCTTACGACAGATTTTGATGGGACTTCTGTTGGATACACGCCTCATGAGTCCTGTGTTGATGTTTTAGCTGTCGCGTTAGAAAAAATTCATCGTGATGGAATTCTATGGTCGATTTGTACGGGAAGGGATTTTTTGTTTTTATTGGAAGGCTTAGAGTATTTTAATTCCCCTGTACTTCCCGATTATCTTATCACGAGTGAGCGACACCTCTATTCCTATGATCAATCAAAGGGCTGGCAGCCTTGTGTCGACTGGAATAAAAATTGCGACCATTTACATGAAGAACTCTTCAAGAATAGTGGTCCTTTTTTTGAAGAGATCAAAAATCTTATTTTTCAATATCAAGGAAACGTAAGTATTCTTGAGAATCATGCAGGTATTCCGGAAATTCTGGAGGCAACACATGAAGAATTACTTGATGAGCTTGTGAAGCGAATAGATTCGCTGCCTGGCTATCCGGCTGATTTCTCTTTTCAACGGAGTGGAATTTATTTGAGGTTTTGTCACAGCAATTATGACAAGGGAACAGTTTTGAGTGAGTTAAGTTCTCGTTTGTCACTCCAACCAAAGAATATTCTAACAATTGGAGATCATTATAATGATCTTTCGATGCTTGATGGGAAAGTTGCCACTATGGTTGCGTGTCCTGCCAATGCACATGATGAAGTAAAAAAAATTGTTCACAAAGTAAATGGTCGTATCTCTCAATATCAAGCAGGGGAGGGTACTGCGGAGGTTATCGAATTTTATCATGAGCAATTTAAACAATCCTAACTTTTCTCTTGCGTTTTAACACTGCTGCTAGTCTTAAAAATTCCTGCGCAAAGAAACCCTAAAATTTATTTGATGATATATCCAAGTGACATGAACTGCCTGGTTTATGTATGTAAAAAAAGGCCGGACTACAAAGGTAATCCGACCTTTTTGAATAAATCACCAGACTAATCTGATGTCTCTTATTTGGAACGACCAGTGATTGCTGGTGCTGGTGCCTGCTTGTGGCACTGACATGCTCCAAGTGTAAGAGTTGCTGCCGCTAAAGCGACGAGTGCAATAATTTTAGTAATTTTCATGAATTTCGCCTCCTTTCGAAGCTGGTTGCTAGCCTGTATCTAAAACTAGATAGAGGTTCTCGGCAAGTGGACATTTTTTTAAAATGAATATTTATTTTTTACACATCTTAGCCCACATATTTCATACTGATCACCTGGGAAGACCGGGAAGCTAGGGTAGATCCTGCGTTGACTCGCTTGAGCACGCTTGTTTCGCCCTTTGAAGGTCTTCCTTAAACCGGATATTTCACACCGATCTACTGCGGAGACCGGGAATCCTGATGGATGTTGCGTTAGACTCACATTGTGACTTGGACAACAGCAGTGCTCGGGAGAGCCTGGGGTAGACTGCCGTAACCGTTAGGTTAGGGACAGCCCGTAAGGGCGAGCTGAGCAGGTGGGAGCGAGTCAATATGGACTCATACAGCCGTCGTCAGACTTCATCGCTCGCCTTACCCCATCAGCCTTCGCAGTCTCCTCGTCACAATCAGTATGAAATATCCGGGTTAAGTAAGAACAGAGAGCCTACAAACTCTAGGCAGTCTCCCCCGTGGAATCCCGAGTACCGGTGATAACCCATCAGCCTGCACAGCATTCATGCTTGTTTCGGGGTTTCCGCAGCAGATCTGTATAAAACATTCAGGTTAGAGAGCTTGTTTTAGTAGAGATAGATACAATGGTCTTTTCAAGAGCGAGAGGAACACAAGCTTAATATCCTCTTTTTCTTGACTCTTTCGCTCTCATTACTTGCCTTTTTAGTTGCATTGTGATCAGAAAGATTCATCTCTTAGGAAGCAACAATTTCCACCAGATCGCCTGCTTCAACGTTATTAAAGAGCTCTATCATGGTGGTATTCGCTAATCGAATGCAGCCGTGACTGGCTGGAGAACCCAGAAGCTCTTCTTGATTGGTTCCATGAATATAGATAAAGCGATCACGAGTATTAGCGTTTTGATGTTCTAGTCCGCTCAGCCAGAGAATTCGGGTTAAGATATAATCTTCTTCTCCACCGAGTTGAGCGATGATCCCTGTTGGTTTTCTTCCTTGAAAGATCATTCTTTCTGGTGCGCCATGACCTATTTTTTCTTCAATGATAAAAGATCCTAATGGTGTATAAAAACTTCCTGATTCTGTTCCAAGACCAAATTTAGAGCTTGAAATTTTGTAGGAAGCAAAAGGCTTGTTTTCAAGATACATGTTTTTTTCATAAAAGATCTCTAGGTTTTGTTGAGCAATATTGATTCTAAGGTAATGATTAGATTTAGTACTCATTGTATCATGATTTATGTTTTAGCATCACACAGTAAAGAAACTATACCTTCGTCCGAATGAATGTTAGGGTTTTTTGTGCTGAAATTTTTTATGCAAGCAAGGTTGAAGAGCTTTCTGCTAAGAGGCACAGGCTCTATGGCCAGGATGCTAGCACAAAAAAGAACATGGTAAAGAATTCTAAAATTGATTGGGGAACAGGAATATACTCATGACAGGAAAAAATATAGCTATTGTGGGAGCCACAGGTGCTGTTGGAAAAGCACTCTTACGCGTGATGGAGCGACGTCAGTTTCCAGTCAAGCAACTTCGCTTGCTTGCTTCATCACGTTCATTAGGGACTTCACTACCATTTTATGGAGAAAGGATTCCTATTGAAGTTTTAAGCAAGGAGAGTTTTAAGGGTATCGATATTGCTTTTTTTAGTGCAGGTGGATCTATTTCAGAAAAATTTGTACCTGATGCGGTCAGTTCAGGTGCAATTGTAGTAGATAACTCTTCAGTATTTCGCATGAATCCTAGCGTGCCACTTGTGATACCTGAAATTAATGGAGACGATATACAATTACACAATGGTATTATTGCTAATCCTAATTGCTCTACCGCAATTGCACTCATGGCACTCTATCCTCTTCATCAAGAGTTTGGACTCCTCCGTGTCATCGCTTCTACTTACCAAGCAGTTTCGGGAATAGGCGCTCGTGGCATCGAGGAATTGGAGACGCAAGTGCAGGCCTTAGCGGAGCAAAAATCTTGTAAGCCGGAAGTATTTCTTCATCAAATTGCCTTTAATGTACTACCGCATATTGATTCATTCTTTGAAAATGGTTATACACGAGAGGAAATGAAATTTCAAAATGAGAGCCAGCGCATCATGCATCTTCCTTCTTTCAAGGCTTCTCTGACGTGTGTTCGCGTACCCGTTTATCGTGCCCATTCCATTTCAATTCATGCAGAATTTAAAAACACTCTTTCTCTTGCCAGGGCACAAGAAGTATTAATGGCGGCCCCTGGTATAGATCTCATTGATGATCCCTCTAAAGGAATTTATCCTATGCCTATTAAAGTCGAAGAACTCGATCAATGCCATGTAGGAAGACTGCGTTTGGACCATACGAGCAGTCGTGCATTTTCTTTTTGGGTCTGTGGCGATCAACTCCTTAAAGGAGCAGCACTCAATGCTGTTCAAATTGCAGAACTGCTCTAACCCCAATGCGTGTAAGGAAATCAAAGGATAGGGATTATTGCTATTTCAAGAGCACCTGAAAGAGAGTTATTTTTTATAAGTCTAGGCCATTTTTTAATAG
>Ga0214923_10005892_pt1 | contig 14004 bp, 10 predicted proteins | sample LL1510_MetaG_FD_177993 | JGI IMG/M metagenome (GOLD analysis project Ga0214923, IMG submission 177993) | Freshwater microbial communities from Lake Lanier, Atlanta, Georgia, United States - LL-1510 | ecosystem: Environmental > Aquatic > Freshwater > Lake | place: USA: Georgia | collected... | reverse complement strand
GTCGATGGGTTGCATGTTGGTTTATTTCCTGATGGCCTGAAACAAGTATTGAACCGACTGCTCTTCAGTCCATTCATTGGTGGGTATGTGTAAATCGGGATTCAATGGCGGTTCATAGGATGCGCTTATTCCAGTAAAATTATTGATTTGCCCTTCCAAAGCACGTCTGTAGTGTCCTTTTACATCGCGTCTGGCGCATTCATCAAGGGGGGCGTCGATATATACTTCAACAAAATTCTGGGGACCAATAATGGAACGCGCAAGTTCACGATGCATCTGAAGGGGTGAAATGAGCGCCGCAACCACACATTGATCCTGTTCGGCTAACATTTGTGCCAAATGAGCAGCACGACGGTTGTTTTCGGTTCGGCCAAAATCGTCGAAGCTGAGATCGGCACACAGCCCTTGTCTGAGGCGATCGCCATCAATCACCACCATGTTGATTCCCTCTGCCTGCGCTAAACTTTGAAGTTTCAGCGCAAGGGTAGTCTTACCCGACCCACTCAATCCGGTCATCCAAAATACCTGTCCCATTTTTCCTTTCGGCTCAGCTTCAAGACCCCTATGCGGTTTGTCAGATTCCATACCAGTATCCCAAATTATTGTGGCGCATCGGCCACTTTTCCCCTACCTATCCGTATATACCTATACCAGACCCGTTCATGGGCATAATATAGGAGCATTTTGGTGATGACTTCCGTGCCCCCGACTGCGGCCCCGATCTCCAAAGAGCCTGTAATCAACCAAGTGATCAGAAGCGTATCGAGGGTCCCTATTGCCCGCCAAGATATGGTTTTAAGCAGGTGCCGTTGCCGGTCCGGGGCAATCTTCAAGTGATGCGGGTATTTCAAACTTGGTTTTCGAAACATCTGAGGCAATTCAAGCGCTAATATAATATATAAATATATTTCCTATATGTTTTATAGGTTTAAATGAAAGGGCGTCACCCATTTTCGCTTATTTTTGTCTTATGCTCTCCAAAAAGGCACGATATGCCCTCCATGCACTGGTTCGGTTGGCCCAACTTCCTGTTGGTGCGTCGATTGGGTCTGATGCATTATCGAAACAGGCGCATCTTCCCAAAAAATTCTTGGAGAGCATCCTCACTGAGCTTACTAAAGCGGGCATGGTACGCAGTAAAAGGGGCAAGGGCGGCGGCTATGGAATTCGCAAGTCGCCATCAGACATTCCGTTGGTGGATGTCATTCGTCTTTTCGATGGGGCCATTGGAATTATACCCTGTGTTACATACAAGTATTTCAGCCCCTGTGACGAATGTGTGGATCCCGACGCCTGCAGCATCCGCAGCATTTTTAAAGAACAGCGCGACCTGAATGTGGCGTTTTTAAAAAATAAACATATATCCGATCTAATTCCCCAACAATGACGCCCTCAAGCAAAAAATTACTGGTTATGGGTTGGGATGCGGCTGACTGGGGCATAATAGATGCACTGATGGCCAAGGGCGGGATGCCAAATCTCCGTTCGATCATCGCGAAAGGTGTACGTTGCCCATTAAAAACCCTTGAGCCGCGCCTTTCACCCCTACTTTGGTCGACCGTAGCAACCGGAAAGGGGCCAGACATGCACGGTATTTTGAATTTTGTTGAACCCAAGCCTGATGGCAGTGGCATCCGCGTTGTGCAATCCACAACAAGGAAAACCAAAGCACTTTGGAACATTTTCTCCCAAAACCACCTTCGTACCCATGTTGTGGGTTGGTACGCCTCCCATCCTGCAGAACCCATTAATGGGGTAATTGTGAGCAACCTACTCCATGAAAAAGTCGACTTAACCCAAACGGATCCCCATGCTGAGAAGTTGCTCCCCGGTACCGTTCACCCCGCCGAACTCAATGACATTATAGAATCATTGATTGTGCATCAACATGAACTCCGGCCCGAACACATCCAACAGTGGTTACCGCGCTATCGTGAAGTACCGACATCTGACGACCACTTGATTAAAGGGTTGACGCAGAAATTGTCTTATGCGATGAGTGTAGCGCAAATAGGCGAGTGGCTCCTGCAACACCAAGATTGGGATGTGTCTATGCTCTTTTTTGATGCCATCGATACCATGGGTCATGAGTTTATGTCATTTCGTGCGCCCAAAATGAAGCACGTCTCTGACAAACAGTTTAGCCTCTTTTCTGGCGTCATGGACGCTGTATATGCCTGGCACGATGACATCTTGGGCCGTTTGCTGTCGCATGTGTATGATGATACGGCCATTGTGATCCTGTCCGATCACGGGTTCCACCATGGCAACAATAGACCAGTCACCCAACATTTGTCGCCCGAAAAAAGAATGGAAATGGAGGCCTCATGGCATAGAAATTACGGTATTTGGGTGGCATCAGGTCCGAATCTTCAAGTCACTGAATCTGCGGTTGCTATGAGTTTGCTCGATGTAGCGCCTACCCTGTTGGCTATATGTGGACTTCCTGCTGGAAAAGACATGCCAGGGAAAGTGATTAGCGAATGGTTTGCCGAAGGACAAATACCTGAACGGGTAGAGACATGGGAACATCAGGCGGAAGAAGATGGACTTCACCCGGCCGATCTCCAAACTGACCCCCTACAACAAGTGGCCACCCTAAAACAACTCATCGATCTGGGTTACCTCGCTGCTTTGCCCAAAAATTCAGCCGAACAAATCGACTTGGTGGAGCGAGAAAGCCGCTATAACCTTGCAGGATTTCTTTCATTCTCCAAAAAATATGATCAGGCGGCTGAGCTATACGAACTGCTGTGGAAAAAATCAGCCCAAATTTTACGCTATGGAGTAGGTTGGGCCCAAGCACTCCTGGCTTCAGGCCAAACAGAAGAAGCCGAACTCGCAGCCAGCGAAGTGCTCAAATCTCATCCTACAGCAGTTGAATTAATTTTGTTGCTGGCTACTTGCGCGCGCTCAAAACGAAAAACGACCGATGCAACTCGACTGGTCGAACAGGCTGAACGTATCGTAGGTCAAAAAAGTGACCATCTTGCCAATGTAGCACAGGCTTGGTTGAACCTGGGTGAAATTAATAGGGCTTCAGATTGTTGCCGCAAAATCCTGATCAAACCAGAAGACGACCCCAAATGGATGGTATTGCTTTCAAAAATATACTTGGCGCAAGGATCCTTTGAAGCTGCCGCCGATAAAGCACTCGATGCTTTGGATGTTAGTCAGGCTATTCCTGAAGCCCATTTTGTTTTGGGTGCAGCACTCGCCTGGCTGGGCCAAATTGAGGATGCCTTAACCTGTCTTCGCTTTGCTCTAAATCTGGAGCCTCAGCATATTGAAGCCAGACGATTTGTGGAAATTATTGAGCACCGTTCGTCCCCCAGCGAATTCCCCACGATATTCGATGAGTATGCCGCTCAAAATCCCTATTCCTCTGATGCCTTCCTACACCATACCACCCACCGCGCATAAATACTTGTAGATTCGTTGATCGGCGGCTAAGCCCAAAAAAAAGGCGCACCATTTTGGGGTGCGCCTTTTTTCATCTTCAAAAGCTGAAGCGAATTAAATCATAACCGTCTTATCGACCTTGAAGTACTGTGCTATGTATGTTTTGTACGCTTCCTTCTGCGGTTTCACCCAGCACCTGAACCTGGTAGCTGCCCGCCGGCCAGCCTTCCATGTTCAGCTCAAGCTTGTGCGTCCCCGTTCCATAGTGAAGCCCTTCACGCGCATACACCACCCGACCCAAGGCGTCCGTAACCCGAACCACCACCCGCATCGATTCGCCCAACGACATCTCCAACGTCCGCATGCCTTGGCCGGGATTCGGGTAAATGCTCACCGCAAGTGCCTCAAACCCTTGGGTCAACTTGGGCATACGCAACTCCACGCCCGCCTGAACTTCGCCCAATACATTCGCCAGCTCAACCTCCGAACTACTGCGCCATACCCCGCGCGCATCACCCTCCACCATTAGGTAGGCCAGGGCTTCGCCCGTCCTCAACTCAGCACCCGACTCGTCGATCCACGCAATTCGTACCCGATTGCCCTGCTGGTGATAGACCACCTGTTGCGCATCCAAGGCCTCAGATGCCCGAACACCCAACAAACGAACGCCCTCAGGCAACGCCAACTCCAAACTCACGGCACCAGGTTGTACCTGGCGTGATGCATACAACGGAACTTCATAACTGCCCGTTGCTCCAACACGCAACACACCCTGTTGATCTAGGGAACGCCAGGTAGTGCGTACAAATCCACCCGTGGGCTGGTAACTCCCGTTAACGTCCCCATAACATAACATCGAAACATTCAACGTGCCAGCACCACTACCTGTTACAGCATAGCTCGTGGCATCCGCAGCGTAGTCACCCACATTGTATGAAGTAAGTGCTCCCGTAAAACGATTTAAAGCGTTCAACGCATCGGTTGAGTTGACACTAGAACTCCCATTGACATCCGCAACCGTTAGTCGAAGTCCGCTCAACGGTGCAGCCCCAGAAAAACTTCTTAAAATTGTTACCGCATCCGTTGCATTCACCCCGCCCCAAGCTGTGTTGGGCATCACCTGAACATTGTAAGATCCAGAAGTAAGTGAAGATATTGAATATGATCCCGAGGCATCTGTGGTGTCGCGCCCCACTTCACTTCCGCTTTGATTCAATATAACCACAGCATTGGCCATGGGGGTAGATCCTGAATTAGAATAAGTTACCGTGCCTGCTACTGAAGCGCAAAAAATACCAACCGTAAAAGTTGAGGTGGTTGAACAAGTGCCCGCCGTGACCGTAACCGAATAAGTCCCGGGCCCCACATTGTTTAAGTCCTCGGTGGTTGCACCATTGCTCCAAAGGTAGCTGAGCGGGGATGGGCTACCCCCGGTGGCCGTTAAATTTACCCCGCCATTGGTGGCGCCTGAACAACCCGCGTTTGTAACCAAGCCCGATAGCGTTGGCGCAGTACAAGCAGGTACACTGAGGCCACCTACAGCAATTTCCACTCCAGCTACAGACTCATAGGCGATTTCAGCGATGGTGCGCACCGTAATGGCTGCACCAACAGTCATTCTTCCCCAAGCATAATGTGTTAAACCATCGCTGGCAATAAATCGAAAACCGAAATAGTTATCGGCATTGAGCTGCCAGTTTCCTGGACTTGATCCAACAGTAACTGCTCCGCTCCCAAAGGAACGTGAAGCGTTTACCAAGGTTCCGGGGGCCAAATTCCCCGCACTACCTGTTGTAGCGCCCGGATACCGGCACATTCCCGTTCCCGTTGCATTAAACCAAGTCAGGCTAGTCGCGGAGTATGGATTGATGTCCCATCCAGCAACTAATAAACCAGCTGAACCTGTTGCCTGGGTTTCTACATTAATGTACAGCCCATCAATATTAGCAGGAATCACCAGATTGGCATTGTTCCAGTGCACCACAGCAGCATCGGCATCCATTAAACTACCTGCAGTCAATAGGGCCGCCGCAGAGCAGGTTTTCAAGTGGCGCGACAAACGAGATTGTAGTCCGACCAAAGGGGCAGACTGCTCTTCAACCGCTACAGCATCCGAATTGGACCTGACCACTGATTGAACGAACGTGAACAAATTGTTGAATTTTTTGAGCATAGTATTTAATTTAGGGTGCAATATAAAGATTTTTTTTAAAAAAAAATCCGGCCACATCCATTGCACTTACTGTGGTGTATAAATCCCCGATATTCCAATACTTTTGTTCAGTCAACCGATGAACGCCACCGTCCTTCAACTCCCATTTTTTACCAATCTTCTCATCTTATTGGTAGCGGCCCGCATTTTGGGAGAACTTATGGCCCGGTTCAGGCAACCTGCCATGTTGGGCGAGATTTTGGCAGGCATTCTGTTGGGGCCCAGCGTTCTGGGCATCATGGACCGAACCGAGGAAATCAAGGTGATTTCCGACCTGGGCATTTTTTTGCTTGTGATCCTGGCCGGACTAGAAATCAATATTGATGACATTCTGCGTTCCATTAAGGGGCGAAACATATTGACATCCTTAATGGCCTTGGCCCTACCCCTGACTGGCGGCTGGTTGGTTGGTCAGGTATTCGGGCTTGACGCCTCTTCGGGTCTTTTGATTGGCCTGTGTATGGCCATCACTGCCCTTCCTGTGGGCATACGTATGCTTCAGGATATGGGACGCTTGAATACCCCACTCGGACAACGGCTCATTTCGGTCGCCATTTTCGATGACGTGCTCGCCTTATCCTTACTCGGCATTATACTGAGCCTTCAAAACACCGATATGTCTGTAGCCGCCATCAGCAGAGCTGGCATCGCGTCGCTACTCAAACTTCTTGCATTGCTCGGGATCCTGGGGGGCGCTTATTTTTTATTGCGTCGCATCATTCAAAAGGGAAATTATCTGGAAGATTACCTGAACAAGTTACTCTTGATTTTGCGGGGCAAGGAACCCCTCTTTGGGATTTTCTTTGCCTTTATTCTCTTGTTCTCCACCCTTACAGAAGGTCTCGGATTGCATTTCATTGTTGGAACTTTTTTTGCCGCCCTGCTCATCAACGAAACTGTGGTAGGACCTGTGCATTTCAAATCCATAGAAAAAACGACTGGAAACATGGCTATGGGGTTTTTGGCGCCTGTTTTTTTCGCAGGAATCGGCTTAGAATTTGAGATTCGCGCCATCAGCAATCTAAACCTTCTCGCTACTGTACTGCTTGCTTCGGTCGCAACCAAGTTTGCTGGTGGATACTTTGGTGGATTACTGGCTGGAATGAATCACAGAGATTCTGTGGTATTGGGGGTCGGCCTAAATGCCCGTGGAATTATGGAGATAGTGGTGGCCAACACCGCCTACGCGGGTGGACTCATCAATACTGAAGTATTCTCTATCCTTATATTAATGAGCGGTGTGGCCATGATCGCCACTCCGATTGCTTTGAAACGGGCATTTTCATGGAACGATAACGCAATGACCCCATCAAAACGCGGGGAGCCCACCCATGAACAAGCCATCCATATTAATAGGTAGGTTCGCGCCTCTCAAACAATTCCTCTGGCTTTTTTTATCTGATCCCATGCATGGTTGAGCTGCTGGAACTTTTCCTGGGCCGCCTTTTGGGCCTCTGCGCCAAGAGACGCCACTTTATCGGGATGATGCTTGGCGGCAAGTCGGCGGTAGGCCTTCTTGAGGTCCTCATCACTCGAATCGGGGGTACACTCCAAAACGGTGTAAAAATCCTCCGTGGTTTGGCCAAAAAGTGCCCGAATCGATTGATAATCGGCATCAGAGATGCGCAAGCGCTTGGCAAGATCCAGGAGCATCGTCTCTTCAGTCTGACTCAGTGCACCATCCGCCAAAGCAATGCCAAACAACAAGTGAAGCAATTCCAATCGGCCGGAATGCGGCATATTTTCGGCAATCTGCCGGCAAACAGGCCTGTGGTCGAAGTCCTTTGCCACCACTTCCCGTAACATGAGCGTGAGTCGACGCGCTTGCTCCAGACCAAAGCTTTTTTTCAGCACCTCTTTCACATAATCGAGCTCAGATTTCAAAATTTTGCCATCCGCCTTCATGATGGCAGCAGTCAACACGAGCAAGGATAAGCCAAAATCGCCTACTGGCTGGTCGGGATCCCTACCCGGCATCTCCCCATAATTCCGCTCCACTTCCTGTGACCTGCCGTCGAGCAATGACCCTAAGGCATATCCCAACAATGCGCCCAAAGGACCACCCATGGCCCATCCCAAGCCGCCTCCGATCCATTTCGACCATGCTGCACCCATCGCTATAAATCGATTTTTATCGCGCTAAAATACCTATATTTTTGTGCCATGTCTCAGAAAATCTCATTGCCTCGTCGCCGTCAGTTCTTGCCTGACGACTGGCAACTCAACTCGTGGGAGGATGCCGCGCCCTTCTTCGAACAACTCGAACTAATGCCTTTGGATGAGCCCGATCGTCTTGATGCCTTCCTGAGGTGCCGCTCGGAACTTGAGTCGGCATTGGACGAAAACCTCGCCTGGCGCTACATCCGCATGACATGCAACACTGAGGATGTTGAGAAACGGACTGCCTATGAATACTTCATCGAATCTGTGTATCCGCAGATGGCCCCGTGGAATGACCGCCTAAACCGCAAAATGGCTGATTGTGCCTTGCTGCGACATCATACCGACCCAGGATTGCGGCTCTATATGCAACGCATCCTGGCCGAGATTCGGCTCTATCGCGCAGAGAATATTCCCCTTCTGACCGAACTCAAACAACTTGAAAGTCGGTACGGAGCCTTGGTGGGGGCATTCCTCATCGAGCTCGATGGACAGGAATTAACGCTGCCCCAGGCCGCTGTGTTGTTGAAATCGCCCGATCGCGCACGGCGTGAACGGGTGTGGCATCTCATCTGGGATCGCCGCGCTGCTGAAGCCGACACGCTCAATGACCTGATGGACCGCATGCTTGCGCTTCGGCACCAAATAGCTCTTGGGGCAGGTTTCGACTCCTACATCCCCTATCGGTTTCTGGAATTGGGTCGCTTCGATTACAACAGCGATGACTGCCTGGCGTTCCATGAAGCGATCCTCACCGAGGTGCTGCCCCTGTGCGAACGATTTCATAGCGATCGGGCTAAGCGCCTGAAATTGGATCAGTTGCGTCCATGGGATACACGGGCAGAACCCGTTGAACACCAACCACTGACTCCATTTGACAGTGAAAAACAACTCACTGAGCGAAGCATAAAAGCTTTTGCCAACATTGACCGCTATTTTGGCGATTGCCTGTATACCATGCGTGAATTGGGCCATTTCGACCTATACAGCCGCAAAGGAAAAGCCCCTGGAGGCTATAATTATCCGCTCATGGAGACAGGGGCCCCGTTTATTTTTATGAATGCCGCGGGCACGATGGAAGACCTGGAAACGATGATGCATGAGGGGGGGCATGCTGTTCATTCATTCCTGACAGCCGACCTTCCCCTGGGCGCCTACCGACAACTGCCTTCTGAAACCGCCGAATTGGCCTCCATGAGTATGGAATTGCTGGCGATGGAGTCTTATCCGGTTTTTTTTGATCGTTCGGATGAAGTTCAACGGGCGCGTTACGAGCAGTTGCAACGGTCTCTCACGGTCTTGCCATGGATTGCTGCCATCGATGCCTTTCAACACTGGATGTATGCGCATCCAGGCCATTCTCGTACGGATCGTGCCGCAAAATGGTCGGAAATTTCCGGCCGCTTTGGGGGGGTTGCGGTTGACTGGTCTGGACTTGAATGGGCGCATGCCTTGCAATGGCAGGCTCAATTGCATCTGTTCGAGGTGCCATTTTATTATATCGAATATGGCTTTGCCCAATTGGGCGCTTTGGGGGTTTGGAAACGACGGCTTGAATTGGGTGAACAGGCGCTGGTTGACTACCGTGCCGCCTTGTCGCTCGGTCAAACCCGCTCTGTGCGGGATGTTTATGACCGTGCCGGAGTAAGGTTTGGCGCCGAGCCTCATAGAATTAGAACCTTGGTGGGCTTTGTGGAATCTTACCTCAATCAATTGATGACTCATGTTCCTGACTGAATTAACCTGGCCATCGGTCGGCAAAAAATGTCATGGTTGTTCGTTATTCGGGTTGCGCTTGCTGATCAAACTCCTCTGTGGTGCTCAGTCGATAAGCTTCTGAACGGGCCTGGGCCACGGTGTAGCCCTTGGCGTGCAAAAAACGCATGAGGCGGATTCTGCGTTCAGCTATCGGATATTGATTGAGCCGCCCCCACTTTGTTTCTGCCAGTTTGTGTAGGGTCTCCTGTTGCTCTTCAACCTCCATTGAATCCATCGCCGCCTCAATATGCTCGGTCGATATGCCCTGACGGATGAGCCCCATCCTGATTTTGGCCAATCCCCACTTCTTTTGCCGCATCTTGCTGCGTGCATACAAAGCAGCGAAACGCCATTCGTTGAGGTACCCCTGATCGGTAAGTTGCTGCTCCCAATCCCTTCCCTTTTCGGGATCGACGCCGCGGCGTTCCATCCATGCCCGCACCTGCTGCAGCGACCGCTCTTGACGGGCGCAATAATTCATCAACTGTGCCATTCTTGGCCCTCTCACTGAACCTTTTGTAGCCCCAGACGGCTCTTTCTCCTTATTCTCCATCCCCAAAAATACAACTGCAAACCTGCCTGTAATGCGCATCTTTTGGTGTAATTTGGGCCGTGCCCCACGAATCCCCAACCCACAACCGCAGGGCTCTGCTGCTGCTGTTCTCGGCCAACACTATATCAGGGGCAGCGCAAGGCATCAGCATGATTGCCGTGCCTTGGTATGTCATCGACCAGCTGGGTGCTGGGGTTATTTTTTCGTCGTTCTACGCTGCTTTTACCCTGCTTAGCGTGTTTTGGGTGATGTATGCCGGAGCCCTTATCGATCGATTCGACCGCCGGCGACTTTTTATGGGACTGAACGCCGTTTGTGGTTCGGTTGCCCTTGCTGGGGGTTATTACGGATGGGCAACTGGGCCGCTAAGCATTGTACCCGCTCTCTTTGTGATGGGGGTAACCCTGCTTAATTTCAACCTGCACTATCCGGCTTTGTATGCCTTTGCACAGGAAATGACCGATGCACTTCATTATAAAAGGATCATTAGTCGCCTCGAGATTCAAGGACAGTCGACCAGCATGCTGTCGGGGGCCTTGGCTGCACTGTTGCTGGAAGGGACAACTTCCGGACATGAGGTGTTGTTGTTGGGGATTCCGGTGGCCCTCCCCTTCGACATCCCTCGCTGGTCGCTCCACGACATTTTCTTGCTGGATGGCATCACTTATTTCATCTCTTTGTTATTGATATCAGCCATCCGGTACCGTGCACTCACCCCATATAACCCAGAGCCTGGTCGTGTTCTCGATCGTTTGCGCAGTGGCTACGCCTACCTTAAATTAAATCCCTGGCTGTTGCGATTCGGCATGCTGAGCTATGGCGTTTTTGTGACGGTACTCGTGGAAGATCGGGTGTTGTTGCCCACCTACATCCGACAACACCTTTCGGGCGGCGCCGATGTCTTTGCGTCCAATGAAATGCTGTTTGCTTTCGGTGCCCTTTGTTCTGGCTTCGTGGCGGGATCTGTTTTGGGTAGATGGCCCGCTGTGTATGGGGTATCCATCCTAATGGCCCTGATGGGCGTGCTTTTTGCCGCATTGACATTCTCGAAAAGCTTGTCGTATGTGTTTGTTTTTTCTTTTGTTTATGGATTTGTCAATACGGCGGTTCGCATCCTTCGGGTTCAGTATTTGTTTAGGCGGGTAGAAAACGGCAAAATGGGCAGGGTTTTGAGCTTTTTTAAGGTCACCGACACGCTCGCTCGTGGATTTTTTATTGCGTTGTTCAGCCTAAGCTGGTTCCATGAAGGCAATCAAATCAGATTTGCTTTTTTAATTCTTTCAGTTTTTCTCCTGCTCTGTGCGCTGGGTATTTGGTACACGGCACGGCCATTGTTGGCTGAAGAAGCATCCGAGGGCCATCGTTTCACCCATCATTAGTCGCATTCTCTGTAGGTCGCCCCTATCTTTGCGTTGATTTATATGGAACTGGCCGCTTCTCTCCCTTTGGGGAGCATCGATTCCGAAAAACTGCACGAGCTGTGCAGCGCTGTTTGGTTGCAACGAGGATTGTCTCAACGGGTGAACCATTTGGCATACGATACGCGGCGCATTTCAAACGGAACCCGATCTGTGTTTTTTGCCCTGCGCACGGCTGGGCGTGATGGTGCTGCTTTTGTGGATGACGCATGGCGCACGGGGGTGCGGCTGTTTGTGGTGCACCCCGATTTTGAGGTGGCCGCTCAATGGCGAGAAGGTAGCTTTCTGGCTGTGGGCGATACCCTACTTGCATTGCAGCAAGTCGCGGCCTGGCACAGGTCGCGTTTGGAGGAGCGGCCAATTCTAGCGATTACCGGCAGCAATGGGAAAACGGTGGTGAAGGATTGGCTTTATGAACTCTTGTCTCCCGATTTAAATGTGCATCGTTCACCGCGCAGCTACAATTCACAACTGGGTGTGGCTTTATCGGTATGGCGCATTCCTGCCGATGCCGATTTGTCGATCATCGAAGCTGGGGTGAGCCAGACGGGAGAAATGGCGCGGCTGCACGCTGTGATTCGTCCGACCCATGGCCTCTTTACCCACCTGGGCGACGCCCATGACGGGGGCTTTAGCAACCGTACCCAAAAATTACGTGAGAAATTCTTGCTTTTTGATGGGGTCAAAAGCCTCACCGTTCGGGTCGACGATCCTATGGTTGCAGCTGAGGTCGACCATTGGCGGGCGCAAAACCCTGATGCTGAATTGCTCCATTGGCGTATGACTCAGGGCACATCGCTTGATGAAACGGTTTTCCCTGCAGGCCAACAGCCACAGGATCTGTTTTGTAGTGTTTATGCGGAAGGAACCGACAAAAACGGCAGCCTTTGGCGTCTGGAATGGGCATCTGGCCACAAAAATCATTTGCACTTGCCCTTCAGCGACGGTGCCTCTGTAGAAAATGCCCTCTCTTGTCGGATTTTTCTTGCGGGTATGGGCTATCCCCCCGATGTCTGGGACACCCGCTTTGGGGCCCTACGAAGACCTCAAATGCGCATGGAAATTCGGGAGGCCTTGCAAGGCAGTGTGCTCATCAACGACGCTTATAGCCTCGATATCGATTCGCTGGGGATTGCGCTCCAGTACATGAAAACTTTGCCGCACCAATCTTATAAAGTTGCAGTGCTCTCCGATTTTGATGATTCGCTCATCCGCCACAACCCGCAGATTTACGCTCAAGCGCTCGAATTTCTGCGAGAAGCACACATCAATCTACTGCTGGCCGTGGGCGCAGGGTGGCGCAAGGCCGTTGGGTCGTCGGCTCGTCCGGAGTGTCTTTTCTACCGCGATACTGAGCATTTGTTGCAAGCCATGCCGTATGAGCGCTTGACAAACTGCATCATCCTACTCAAAGGAGCCCGCCGCTTTGCTTTGGAACGGGTCGACCGTCGTTTGTCCATCAAGCAACACCAAACTGTTTTCGAAATCGACTTGGACGCGGTACTCCATAACTTCAGGGCGTTCCGCGCGCTCCTAAAACCAGAAACACGCGTCATGGTGATGGTGAAGGCGCTTTCATATGGCAGCGGTACGGCCGAGGTGGCGGCCTTGGTGCAACACCATAAAGCCGATTATTTAGCGGTTGCCTACCCCGATGAGGGGGTAGCGTTGCGCAGAAACGGCATTCAGCTGCCGATTATGGTGATGAACCCCGACGCCAGCTCCATACCGCTGTTGCTCGAATACCAACTTGAGCCTGAGATTTATAGTTTTACATTGTTGGGGTCGATTCTGGATCGTTGCTTGCAAGACAATAGCCAATCTCCGCTGCGCATCCACCTAAACCTCGATACGGGAATGAATCGTTTGGGTTTTTCGCGGGCCGACTGGCCGGAACTGTGTACCCGATTGTCCAAGCTGGGCAGCGATCTCAGCCGGATTCGGGTTCAGTCGATCTACACCCATCTGGTGGCTTCCGAAAGTGCCGAACATGATGCTTTTACGCGTCAACAAATCCAACATTTCACTGAGGGATGTGCATGTGTTGCTGGGGTATTGGGCTATATGCCGCTACGGCACGTGCTGAATACCGCCGGAATCATTCGTTTTCCTGAGGCCCAGATGGATATGGTTCGCCTGGGGATTGGATTGTATGGTGTGGACCCCATTCCGCAGCCGGCAGCTGCGTCGTTTTTTGTTGCGAAGGATGGAAGTACTTCATTGGCTGCATCGGAATGCATTGAGTTGCGTCCGGCGGGTAGTTTGCTCACCACCATCGCCCAGATTCACGAAACGGAAGCAGGCGATACCATCGGATACGGCCGTAAAGGCCGTCCTGTCGCGCGCGCGCGGGTGGCCACCATCCCCATTGGGTATGCCGATGGCATTCCCTGGCAGGCAGGTGAGGGGAGCGTGTACTTTTTGGTGAATGGAAAACCTGCTCCAACTTTGGGCCGAATTTGTATGGATCTATGCATGCTCGAAGTTACGGGTATTGAATG
>Ga0214923_10005891_pt1 | contig 14004 bp, 13 predicted proteins | sample LL1510_MetaG_FD_177993 | JGI IMG/M metagenome (GOLD analysis project Ga0214923, IMG submission 177993) | Freshwater microbial communities from Lake Lanier, Atlanta, Georgia, United States - LL-1510 | ecosystem: Environmental > Aquatic > Freshwater > Lake | place: USA: Georgia | collected... | reverse complement strand
CATTTTTTCGATAAGCTTATCAAATGAAATTTTTGGTTTCCAATTTAATTCTTTTCTAGCTTTATCCGAACTACCAAGAAGAAGTTCTACTTCTGCTGGCCTGTAAAACTTAGGATTAATTTGAATTAATATTTTTTTATCTTTAGATAAATATACTTCATGCTCCTTTTCGCCAATCCACTCACCTCTAATTCCGGCATAAGCAAAAGCTTTTTCTGCGAATTCTCTAATAGTATGAGTTTCATTTGATGAGAAAATATATTCTTTTGGTGTTCCATCGTAATTTGGGTTATATTTATCTTGATTCAACATCATCCAAACTCCTTCTACAAAATCTTCTGCATCACTCCAATCTCTTTTTGCATCTATATTACCTAGTTCTAAGGGTTTAAATTCTTTATTATCTTTAATTGCATTATGAATTCTTGCTACGTTTTTTGTAATTTTTCTAGTAACAAATTCTTCCCCTCGTCTAGTTCCCTCATGATTAAAAAGCCAACCTTGAATAGCGTAAGTATTATAAGATTCTCTATATACTTTAACTAATTGGCGAGAAGCGGCTTTACTTGCTCCATACGGACTTCTTGGTTTTAATGGATGGTTTTCATCTTGAGGGGCATATTGAACATTTCCAAATTCTTCACTTGAACCAGCCTGATAAAGCCTACAAGATGGTTTATATAATCTTATAGCTTCTAAAATATCAAGAACTGCGGTAGAATTAGTTTGCCAAGTCTGTCTTGCGAAATCCCAGCTACTTGCCACAAAGCTTTGAGCGGCAAAGTTAATAAAATAATCTGGTTGAAGTTTTTCTACTGTTCTAGATATAGCGTGAGAGTCAGTTAAATCAAAATTAATAAGATAAAATCTATCAGATTTAATATGTTTAATGTTCTCATGATTATATACGCTCAATCTTCTTACTCCACCAAAGATAAGATAATCTGTATTTTTGAGTAAAAAGTCAACCATATGACTTCCGTCTTGACCAGTTACTCCAGTAATTACTACTGTTTTTCTTCCATTAATTATTTTACTAGCATCTTCAATATTTAGGATATTGGAGGTATCTATCTTTTTACCATAATAGGTTTCTTGAAAATTCAAACTCATATTGTTATATTATAACAAATTTTTATAAAAATCAATTGTTTGTTTATTATATTTTAAAGGAAAGTCCGTGCATATACCAAAACATTTTTTAGGTATTTTATCATTTTCTTTTATTAAAACAATAATCGAATTATCTTTTGTTTCTTTGGATGGGTAAGTCCAAATATAACCTTTTGAGGTTAATGTAAAATCATCATTCTGATGCCAAAAACAATTGATTTTTTTATTTTTAAGCATCAAACTAAATGCATCTAGATTTTTTGCATGACACCAAAGTTTTTTATTCTGGAGAAAAGATTCATTTACAAGATATTGAGGTTTGTCGTGTCCAAGATACCATTTATTATTTTTATACCATACATCTATTTCTACATCAAATCCATAATATAATGCTATATTAATTGCTGGTATAGAATTTTCATTAGAGATATTCGTTCCATTCAGGTTTCCTCTATGAGATATAATTTTCATTTTATTAAATTTTTTTCTTTAAATTTATTTATTACGATTGGAAGTAATTTACTACTATTTAAGTGACAGTAGTCAATAAAATATTCCATTTTCGTTAGTCCATCTTTATCTATCAGATCATCTATTATACTTATATTTGGTATAGAGTTAACTAAACTTATATAATTTAAATATTTATCCCATTTTTTAGCTATTATATTTCTATACAAACAATCTCCATAAACTGGATTAGATGGATCATCGTTATGACCAGATGTAGTGGATGGATGTCCACCCCAACTGATAACATTATACCCATTTTCTTTTAAAAATAAATGAGTTCTAAAAAATCTATTTATACATTCATTTATTATCTCATCTATATTTCTTTTTTGTTGTTCTGCTTGTTTCGGTAAATGCCATCTACAATCTACTTCTCCGACTACAAGTAAAATATAATCTTCTTGTAAGATATTTACTTCTTTGGATTCAATTAATTTAATTAATTTATCTAAATGATGTTCGTAAAAATTATAAGCAATAGTTGGACCTAAAGAATAAGATGTAAAATATTCATTTTTAAATCTTCCTTTTGAGTCTGCTGGATGTGAATTGGTAAAAAAATGTGCATGACTATTTCCAATTGCATAAATCATATATAAATTAATAATATATATTCTTAATAAATTAAAGATACACCATTATCTTGAACCATATTACAATCTTTATGTAGATCATTCCATTCTTCAAAATCCCATTTAATAGTTTTTAAATCATTGAAAAATAATCTTACGTCATTGAGTCTTATATCCCAAATATTGTCAAAAACAATTAATGTATCTTTATGAGAAACTGAAAGCGCTAATTCCCAATCTCTTTTTACGCCTTCGTATGAATGATCTCCATCTATAAAAATATGATCAAATCCATTCTTTGGGGCAATTTCCATCAATATTTTTTTATTTTTTTCAAATATTTGATCATTTGTATAATTCATAAAATCTTTATATACTATTCCTTGATCATAGTACGCCCATTCATCGTAATTTGAATTAAATTTATACCAATACATTGGTTTTATTCTATTTGGAAGATTTTCTGTTCTGCCAATTCCATCATATCCTCCATATTTTATATCAAATGAATAAATTACTCCTTCATATTCTTTTAAATAAGTATCCATTGCATTTGATATACTTTTACTAGAATCATAGCGCCATGATCCTATTTCTAATGCTGATTTAGGCTTAAACATTCTTGTTAAAGCGTTGTTGCATGCTCTACAGTGCGTAGAACATCCAGCATATTTCATTCCCTGCAATTCACCGCCTTCTCCCCCTTTATCGATGTAAAAATCTTTATAATATTTTTTAATATATTCTATCTTATTCATAATTTATATTATGATTTTTTAAAAAAATGTCTAAGTCTTCTGGGGTTCCAATTCCCCACATCTTATCATTTTCAATTTTAAATACTTTTATTTTTTTACCATCTTTAATTGCTTCATTAAATACTGGACAAACATAAAATTCATTGTTTACTCTAATATTTTTAGATATCATTTGCTCTGTGTACTTTATATAATCAGAACCTTTTTTCCAAAAATAAATTCCAACTGTTGCTAGATTACTAATTGGTTTTTTTTCAGCTACTTCAAGTACGAATCCATTTTTATCTAATTTAACAAAACTCCATTTAGGATGAGTTGATTCAAAAATTAAAATTCCAGCATCAATATTATCTGCCATCATAGAATACATAAATTCATTACTATCCCAATCTATATATTGATCGGAATTTGCGATAAGAAGTGGCTCGTCTGTATTAATATATTTTCTGGCCAGTAAAGTTGTACATGCTGCTCCTTCAGTTAGTCCATCTGTTAATACAATTTCACAATTTGGACTAATTAAATTTAAAGTATCCTTTAAGTTATATTTTTCGTAATGATTTTTTTGAGTTATAAATACATATTTCGCATCAATATTAATAGAATCAACCACTACTTGAATCATTGGTTTGCCTCCTACTTCTATAAGTGGTTTGGGGAATGTATAGCCAGCCTTTTCAAATCGAGTTCCTGCTCCAGCCATTGGAATTAATACTTTCATTTTATCATCTTTCCACTTAGCCTTCATTGTTTTATTATTATTATTGATTTTATTGATATTATCAATTATTTTCTCTAAACTAATATCATTAGTATTTAATACTGGATATAAATTGCCTCCAGATTTTAACGCAGCTTTTCTTCCAACAATTGAATCCTCGACTATTAAACATTCGTCTGGATCAACTCCAGCGTCTATCATGCATTTTAAATATATTTCAGCTTTTGGTTTAGGATTTTTAACATCTTCATTTGAATAGTAATTATCAATATACTCCATAAAACCTTTTTTTAATAATATAGTTTTTATGGTTTCTTTGATAGAATTTGAAGCAACATAGATTTTATATCCGCTTTTCTTTAATTCTTTTAATATAGATTTAATTCTTTCATCTTCTTTTACTGTTTCGTTGATTACTTCTATTGTAAATTTTTGTTTATTCTCCCAAATTAATATGTGTTTATCTATTGGTAAATTTTTATTTTTTGATAATAATTCTAATTTCTTTTTAGTTGGTAGTCCGTCATATGTGGATAAATGTTCTTCTTTATTTATTATAAATTGATTTCCTATTAAAGATATTGCTCTATTAAGAGCTTCGTAATGAATTTCTCTCGCGTCAATCAATACTCCATCAAGATCAAATATAATTAATTTTATATTATTCATGTATTATGATATTGCTTTGTATCATCTAAATGTTTTATTTTTTCTAAATTGCTGCAATTTAAAAATGCTGGATTTTTATATTTTAAAAGTTTAACTTTTGAATTTTCATTTATTGAAAAATTATATTTTTGTCTTATTCTTTTGGACCATTCTACATCTTCGCTTTGACACCAAAATAAATCTTCATTTAACGGAAATTCTTGCATTACTTCTTTTTTACTTACCCAATATGACCCAGAAAAATACATTAATTTAGAAAGATTTTTTATATTATAAGGTATAAGATAATATGGATTAGGTATTCCTATCTCTTCCGCAGATTCTGCCCAAAGAGTCCAATCTCTAAATCTTGTGCCGTCAAGATTTATTATTTGATTCATACAAACTTTAAAATCATTTCCAAATTTTAAGAAATTTATATACCAATCTTTATCAAAAACAATATAATCATGTAAATATACTATATTTTCATATTTTGCATATTTTGTTATTAAATTTTTCTTTTTTGTTATCCATGCTCCATTAGGATTTTCTTCGAATGAGTAAATATTTAAATTCTTGGATTGATAATTTTTGTTTCCACCAATTATAATTATTTCATAATCTGGAATATTTAATTGTACAATTGAATTAATTATTATATTTAAATCAATAATTGGATTGGTTGATGTTGTTATTATTCCGAATGTAAAATTCATGTTTAAAAATATGTTTTATATATGTAATCTTCAATTGATTTAAATTGTAAGCATTTTTCATAATTTTCTTCAATTGCATTTATTCTAGAGTAATATTCTTCTGGAGAGATTTTATTTAAAATTTCATTTAATTTTTCAAGTGAATCAAATTGCATTATCCCATTTTTATTAAAAACTGTATGTATATTTTTTGCTCCGAGATATATTGGTATAACTCCTGTAGCAAAACAATTTAATAATTTTTCTGTAAAATATAAGTCATCTATAAAATTTTCTACTACAATAGAAAACATATAATCTTTTAATGATCTAAATATTGGTATCCATCCATTTGTATTTGGTCCTCCGCCACCAAGGAATTTATCTACTTTATTATTATCTTTTAAGTAATTTAAAAGTTGTAGCCGTGTTATATGTAGCCTACACATTTGTTTATCAGAGGAAACCATAGAGCATAATTTATTTTTTTCTTGTATTTTTATTTCTCCTTCTCCATGAGGAGCATCTTCTCGTCCTCCAACCCATATTCCTCCTCCTGGAATCCATTTACAATTTTTATATTTTTTTAAAAAATCAGAGTTATGCGTAAATACTTTATTAAATTTAGGTATTAATGATTCCACTGAGCTATACGTTCTCAATTCAATTCCTCTTGATTCTATAATTAACCCATATGAATTTTCTTTATTAGTATTTATTTTATCTATTTTAAACATTTCCATATGAGAATAGAATGTTGGTTTATTTAAATCTTTTAATTCTCTATCCCAAACAATATGTTCAGCATCTCTTCCAGCTACAGCATATTTATCATGAGCAAAATGACCATCTAAAATATTCCAAGTTATTTTATTCATATAATGTTCCATTCTTTTGGTATAAGATCATCTAGACTCCATTGACCATTGTAAGCTGGACCAAGCCAATTTGATGGAGCTACTACTTTATTAGTATTTTTATTGAGCCACGCAGCCCACCAAGCAAAGCTACTATTTGCAAGAATATTGTTTTGACAAATTGACATTAAATACATATCTTCAAATGCATGATTATTTTCTATGTATATGAAATTAATATTTCTAAATTGTTCAAAAATCTCTTTTGCTTTTGGCATTGTATCTGAAAATACAAGATAATTCTCTGAATTAATAATATCAAAAGCTTTTGCGTAATAATCTTTATTCATAACTGGATGATATTCTTGTCTGTGAGCGTAATCTCCACATCTTAAATGAACAGAAGAAAATTTACTAAAATTTATATTATATTTATTATGAACAGAATCTATTATGTTATTTTTAAAAATTAGTTGTTGTTTTAAATCGTCTTGGAAAGCGTTAAAATATTTATAAGATTGAAAATATCCTTCTAAATTAGTAAAATCTGGTATCATAAATATATTTTTATTATAAAAATTATAAGACCAATTCGCCGTATGTTTTATCTTTTTCAAGTCTTTTTCTGCGAGGATGCTCGCTGATATATTATCAAAACAATTTAAAAAATAGTGTTGTATTCTGGACGTACTCTCATCGAAATGTTCTTCTGTTTTTGGAATTTTAACTTCATACCCATTGAATTTACCTATAGAATATAATGTAGCATATTGAAAAAGTTGATTTCCAATTGCTCCATATCTACCTAATTGAGAGAATGTTATCATAATGGTCTATGTTTGTAAAACTGATCAATAAAATGCTGATCTAATCTAGTCATTACTAAATTATTATCTGAATATGATACTCTTTGGGTAGCTATAATCTCATTTACTGAAAAACAGTAACCCTGAATTTGTATATTTCTCATTATCCATCCATCAATTGATTCGTTTTTAGTTAACCATTCTATAGTTTTATCTAGCGTTGGAACATTTTGAAGTATAAAATCAAATATATTATTATTATAAGCTTGTGCGTGAGCGCATTGACAAGTATTAACTCTTAATAGATTCTTATCAATTCTTTCAAGTGGAGGCGTATTGACTCTATTGATATCGTGATGTCCAGCATGCATGCCTAGATAAAATATATCCCATCTTGATTGTTTATTTAAATCTTCTAATGAAAGACTTAATTGATTGTTTACATCATTTATAAATTGAATATCATCTTCTAATATTAATACATTCTTTAAATTTTCTTGTTTAGCTTTTTCAATTACTGCTCTATGAGACGCGCAGCATCCAGCGGATCTTATATTAACATAAGGATGAGCGCCATTAAATTTTATTCCATCAAATCTTTCGACTCTATCTTTTATATTTAATTTTTCAAATTCTTCTTCGCAAATTTTCCATTTATCTGTTCTATATGGAAGATTAATACAATAAATTTTTTCAAAAAAATCAAATGAGTTATTCATATTTAAAATGTCCTCTTAATTTATCTATCCAATATTGTTCTTTTGTAGCTTCTAAAGATTTACTAGAAAATGTTTGTAAAATTTTATTCAAATAATCTTGAGATGCCTCTTCCCATTGATCAACTATTAATATTGGTAGATTTAAACTATAAAAAAATTCTGCCATTTTACTTCTTTTAATTATTGGAATGCATCCAGAAACTAAAGTTTCCCAAAGTCTATAGGTATCTCTATTTTGATTTTTATCTCTATCTGACGCTGGAGAAGAGCATATATTAAATTTATGCTCATATAGATCCATCCAATAAGATTGATCATCTGAATGATTAGTTTTTTTTATTGTTATGTCGTTATTTGTTTTTGATAAACTATGCCAATAATTGAAATCATTTATTCTATGGGGAGAATAGAAATATACAGTAAAATTACAATATATATTTTTGGATCTTTCTATATTTTGAATATTTGCTGTACCTCTTAAATAATTATTTTTTAAAATTCCTCTAGGAAATGGACTGTATTTATTATTATAAAATGGTAAATTTGGGCAATATACATGTAAAATATTATCTGGTAACTCTAAATTTTCAACATTTCCATCTCCACCATCTGCAAGCAAAACATATTTTTTATTATAATTATCCTTTAATAGATCTATTAAAGATTCAAATTCATTCATACAAAAATATATAATTGAATTATCATTTATTTCTTGATCAACAATATCTAGTTTATTAATTGATAAATCTATCTCTGGAAAATGATATTGTCTTTTACCTGTATTATTTTTATAAAAAATTTTATCTTTATAGATGTAATCATATATTAATGGGTTTTGTTCATAAGCTAAAATAAAATCTATATCTTTCATTTTTTGTATCTCAATTTTTCAAACTCTCCATTAAAATCTAATTCTAACACTTTAGGATGTAATTGACATATTGCTGAATTCATTTCCCATCTTCCGTTTTTAGCAGTTATAAAGTTTAAATTAGACTTACTGGCATATTTAAAATCTATAATTGTTAATGGTTGATCAGAAAATGGGCTTTTTTTATTTTTAATACTTTCATCTATTAAATTTTGGGCGGCTTCTTCAGTTTTCCATGGAGAATTTAAACTACCATCATGAATAGCGACTACTTTTTCGCTAACTTTTTTTGCTCCACCCATGTAGGAATAATGCCATCCTCCATTTTCTATTCTTGGTATAAAATCCTTATCTCTTCTTCCAATTTGAAGTCCCATGTTATTTGTTTGGCTGTTGATATTTTTTAATAATTTATATTTTATAGCGACTGTTCCTGTAACATTTTTATTTGTATAAACATCAATATAATGAACAAAAAACATTTGATTTAATGCAACAATTGGGTGCTTAATCATATCTTGAAAAATATCTTTATTTGGTATTTCATCGCAATCTGAAATCATTACAATATCTTCATCTTCAAGATTAATTTTTTCAACTTGTTCAAATAATCTAGCTCTTTGTTCGTCTTCGACTCTTTTTCTCCAATCTGGAAAAAAATTTAAATATATTGATTCAAATCTTCCATCTAATTCTATTGGAGTATATATAATCTTATCTTTAAATTGAATTAATCTTTGATCTTGCCAGAAACGCAATTCTTTAGTTTGTCCTTGGTGAGTTTTTTCAGATTCGTTAATTACAAAATAATCAACTGAATCATATAATTCTTTTATTCTAAGATATGCAATATCCCTTTCATTGAAGTACATGAAGCAGTCTACTAATTTCATTCTAGCCTCCATTCCTCTGATGAATCAATTTGCTCTAATGAATGATTTAAAATATTTAATCTATAAAATCTTCTTATTAGTCTTTCATTATTAATAAAGAATTTCATATTATCATTGAGCGTATTATTTCGCCAGTATTCTTTTAATGATTCTAAATTAAATTTTATTCCTAGTGTCTCACAAAAAGATCTAAATGCTTGTCTTATATTTTCTTGTTGTTGATATTTTTCTGGAGTTTTACCGTTGTCATAGTAATGAAGAACGCAATGATTCGATCTTCCATAAACAAAATAATATTTCATATCACTATCAATATAGTGTTTTCTCTGATATGGTCTTTCTTCCCATGCAAAAAGCTGTTGATTCCTATTATAATATTGATAAAGATCAATATATCCAGGTCTCATACCTTGAAGACCCCAATGTGGACTACCTTGAAATATCATATTATCATTATATTTAATTAAAAAAGCTTTTTCGCGATCAACGCAAGAATTTATATTATTTTGAGTTAAGAATCCATTAATAAATAACTTGAGATTTTTTACCCAATCAATATTTAATCTTTCACAACTATCTCTTATAATAAACCAGTCTCCATTTTTCATAACATTTGATCTTAGAAATCCATTCATTTGCAAATCATGGTCATTTGACCATTCTCTATTTATGATTTTGCCTTGCCCCTTTCTTGCATTTAATATATCTAATGTACCATCTGTTGATCCTCCATCTACAAAAATTAGTCCATCAAAATATTGATATACATCTTTAGTCATATCGTCAATATTCTGTTTCTCGTTTTGAGTAATACCGCATAGCCAAATTTTCATTATAAAAATTATACTAGATTATTAAGAAAATGTCCAAGTTTTTCTGTTTCTCTTTGATTGTCTATAATTTGACGAATTACATGAGCAGTTGTATTTTGAAGGAAATATCTATAATCTTTACTTTCTTGAAGAGCTTTTAATTTAGCAATATATTCAATTTCGCTTTCAAAAAATAAGGCTGTTACATTTTCTATGCTCCATTGCATAAGGCTTTTATTTTGCGCCATTTGACGATGAAGAAATACTGGTTTGCCACAAGCCATGCTTTCAATTACTGCTATTCCATATCCTTCTAAATGTTTGATATGTTGCGTAGCAATACTAGATTTTAAGGTTTTAGTTAATTCTTCTTGAGAACTATTCGTGTGATAATGATAGTCAATATATGGTGTCATTTCTTGTAGTTGGCGGCTCATATTATATTCTTGATTAAAATTCTTTTCATATTCTGAAATATAAATACCAACTATATTTCCGTCTGTTGGCCCATCAAAAGTACATCTATCATAATCTACCCAAGGTTTATAATAAAGATGATTTACTTTATATTTATTTGCAAGATAATAACCAACATAATCTGCGCATAAATAATTTTTAATTATATAAAAAGGATATGCGCCATCCCAATAATCATTTCCGCTATAACAAGCTAATTTACTTTTATCTTTTAGGTGAGGCCAAATTTCATTTAATATTTCGAATTGTGTTTCAAAACTTGTAATAAATATAACATCTGGTTTATTTTCAAGAATTTCTTCTTTATTTAATACTTTAATGTTTTTTGTAGAAAATTCAGCGTCTACTTTTTCTTGTGTCCAAGACGTATTCCAAATCCATTGATTGAATTGTTTGGGCGGTAAATTAGTTGGAATATATTCTTGACTAGGTAAAATAATAGTATGGCCAAGCAAATCAAATGCTTTTGCTATATTTTTTGTAAGATTTTTATGAATGTCTGGCCAGAATATATTCAATAAATTATTATAAAATAAAATTTATTTATATCTAATTTATTCTTCTGTTTCAAATATTAGTATTATGGTAGAGTTTGGAATATTCGTAACTGATCCTGATGAGTTTGTTCCGTTAAGAGTGTTTCTATTTAATCCTGGAACAACAACTACTACTTCGTTAAATCCGCTACTGCCCCCATTTATATTTTGATTTATCACGACATCTCCTCCTCCTAAATTTAAATTTCCTCCATTTAATAATCTATTTCCTCCAAGTTCTGAAACTCCCCCTAAACTAAAATTGTCAACTGCATTATGAGCGGTCGTAGGAGTTGTTGGCGCGCTTGGTCCAGGTAAGTAATTGGTTTGATACATTACACTTGTTCCTCCTGCAGTTGCTACATATGTAGGAGGAAGAGGAGGTTTCTCGTCTAATCCTCCAGCAGAAGCGCTGTTTGTTCCTTGTACTTTTGGAGCGTTAGCTATAACTTGTCCAGCTGTGAATCCTGCGGTTACATTAGTTAAAGTTGATGCTTCTGGTTTTGCTCCATTTGCTTGAGTGCCTCCTATAACGGCGGCATTTGTTCCATCATAATTTGGATTTGGGGCGCTTAATACAAGGCCTTGGCCAACTTGACCGTTAATTGCAAGAACGTTTGTTGTTATGTTTGAGGCTGATGAAGCGGGAAGTTCATTTGGACTTTTATCTGCTATCGTAAGTGAGGAGCCACCTGGGACTGTTGTTGAAGAATTTGTAGTTAATGTACCTATATGAGGATTACCAAGTTCAGAAAATGTAGCTATTTGAGCATTAACATTTGTATTTTGTGCAACTCCAATGAATCCTCCTTGAGCAACACCTGGAGCATTTGTTGTATTTGCTGGAGAAGATGCTCCTGCTCCAGTTCCATCTGAATTTGAAGATGGAGGATTTATAGTAGCATCTGTTCCAACTGTAACTGTTCCTATTTGTTGCCCAACTGTCATACCTGCGTGATTAGTTGTTATAGTTGCTCCTTGATTTGTAATGTGATTGGTTAGAGCATTAGCTTGTTGTGGGGTTATAGCGTTCGTTGCTAAAGCCTGTGCGACAGCAGCTTTAGCCTCGGTTACTTTCGCTCCGGTATTTTTATCTTTTCTAACAAATATTTGAGCGATTTTTTCATAAAGATACGGAGCATTTCTTATTGCTGCTTGAACAGCTGTATCCATTGTTGGTATGTATCTAGATTCAATAATACCTTCTAATCTTTTAACTATTGGATCTCCATTCTCTGTATTTCCAATGATTATACCTAGGCTAAGAGCTATATCATACTTAGTTCTATCTGCTGACCAGATTGGCGCTCTAACTGCACCGCCAACATATGTATCTCCTATGTTACCCCCTGCGCCAAGGAAAAAAGCATTTCCGCTTTTTTTAAGATAAGGTCCTCCACTTGATCCACCACCACTCATATGGTTCTCTATTATGCTTCTTACTAAATTTCTTGTTAAATAGTCATTTCTTGCTAGATCTGCGCCTCTATTCAGTCTATCCCAAAGAATAGCACGTTGAAGATTATCTTCTTCTATTGCTCGCATAAAATTATCAAATTCAAAATCATTTTGTGAAACAAGTTTTATTCCAGTGTCTTCGCTTCCGGCAAGAACCCATGTGCCACATTTCGATATTTCTACGCTATAATTTGGAGCATTTTCCACAAATCCCTCCAGCGTGGGTCTTGATTCAACTGTTGTTTGAAATTTTGAGGCTATCTCTTGCGATTCACTTCCTGCTGCTCTGGAAAACGCAGCAAGACTAGGAATATGCTCGATCACTATCGTTGATTCCATAGTAGATTCTGCTCTTACAAATCTTTTTTTACCATCTGCAAATGTTGTTCCGCTTTGATAATCCCATTTTATTGCTTGATGATGGAATCGAGCATATTCTTTTGTTCCTAATAATATTGCTGGATTTGATTTTAATGCTTCAAAAATTTTCTGATCAATTCCAGATGATGAATATTCTGCGCGAGCAGCATCTTTAATAGCTGTATAATTTCCAGCCCAAGCTGTTCGAGTTTGTGTATCTCCTCCTGCTGGAACCCTTTGTTTTTCTGCATTAGCCCATGCTTCGGTTATATCGTCTTGTATTGCAGTACTATTAAAAGAGCCTACGCTTAATACTGTAAGTTTCGTATATAACCTTGATTGTCCATAGTTATTATAATAACTTATCGTATCTAAAGGAACCCATCCGTCTGGTACAGGTGCGCCAGATTTGAAATATTTATATTCCGACTTATATTTTACTTTTACTTGTCCTACTGGAAGTGAAACTGGAGCATGAGTTACTGTGGCGGCACAAGCGCCGCCCCCAGATGAACATGTTACCCTAACATCTTCATTTGCTTTTTTAAGTTTTATTACTCCGCCAGCTGTATCTTTAGCTTGTGCCATATAAATATATACACTTATTATTTTATATTTAACAAGTATTTTTGTAAAATTGGACGCGGAGAGAATCGAACTCTCGTCTTTTAGAAAATTTAAAATAAAATACTACAAGTTTAGTTATTCTTGTATTTTAACCTTTTATAAAAGAATAACAAATATAATTAGCGATTTTATTTTTAATACAAATCTTATAAAGAATAAAAAAACTTTAAAAGAAAAGGCATCTAAAATACGCAATTATCCAATAGATGCATCATGGTAATCACGCTGTAGAACTTAGGCTACAGAAGCGGTCTCCTCGACTAGAGAAACTCTAGCAGAGATATGACCTTTGTATTTAGCTGTTTTGGCAGTTAATACTTTTAAGACTTTTTTTAAGAGACCCGTCTAAACCTCTACTTGCATTTTAATTCCAATTCCTAAAATCGAAACCAATACGCGCCCAATTAGAAAGAACTTTTATAAGTTACACATTATAATGCTTTTAATAATTTTTGACAATCTTTTTTTAAATTATTAATCGCCGCAATCTTCCTTATCGTCATAATCATGTTTTGATGTTTTTTGGGCGCAACCCATAAAATTTTCATCATTTACAGTTCCCGAA
>Ga0214923_10005890_pt1 | contig 14005 bp, 5 predicted proteins | sample LL1510_MetaG_FD_177993 | JGI IMG/M metagenome (GOLD analysis project Ga0214923, IMG submission 177993) | Freshwater microbial communities from Lake Lanier, Atlanta, Georgia, United States - LL-1510 | ecosystem: Environmental > Aquatic > Freshwater > Lake | place: USA: Georgia | collected 2015-10-15 | reverse complement strand
TGGGTATTATGTGATGGTCTAATCAACCTGATAATGCTTAAGGTATAGTCTGACCCTACTGGAAACTTTAGGGAATTCATGGAGATGAATCTTCACATGCCACAGGATCCAGAATCAGAATCAGAATTAAAGAATTTAGCAGCAGTTCCTTATCAAATAATAAGTCCAGCAAACAATGCGGCAATCATTGGAATTTATCAAGACTCAATGCTTGGTTCATATAGATTTACAAGAAATGACATAAATTTTACGCCAAAGGATGCAATGAATTTATTAATGATGTTTAACAGAGTAAATCCGAGTGCACTAAAACCGAAACAGAATGACAGAATATCAAACTTTGAAATATTATCACAAATTATGCCACCATTGTCGTTAAAGGTAAAAAACAAACAATTTAATGGAGAAAAAGAAAAATCCGCTGATTCTAACAATATTGTTGAAATTATTGATGGAAAATATATTCGCGGTCAAATGGATAAAGGTATTTTAGGTGCAGGAACCAGAGGTCTTATTCATCGTTCGTGTAATGATTTTGGAAATATGGCTGCATCACAATTTGTAGATGATTTGCAAAACATTGTTACAGAATATATGAAGCAAAGTGCGTTTAGTGTTGGAATTAGTGACTTAATTACAGATACTAAAACAAATGATAAAATTGTATCTATTATTACTGAAAAGAAAAACGATGTTAAAAATATTATAGATCAAGCTATGCTTGGAGTATTTGAAAATAATTCTGGTAAAACAAATGAAGAAGAATTTGAAACTAAAGTGACTAATCTGCTTAATAAAGCACAAAACGATGCTGGTAGAGAGGCACTTAAAAGTTTAAGTACGGATAATCGTTTTGTAGTTATGTTTAATGCTGGTTCTAAAGGATCAGAACTAAATATTCAACAAATGACAGCATGTCTTGGTCAACAAAACGTTGATGGAAAACGAATTCCATATGGGTTTGAACATAGAACATTGCCTCTCTTTACAAAATTTGATGATTCGGCTATTGCGCGAGGTTTTGTTGAAAGTTCATTTATTGGCGGATTAACACCTGCGGAGTTATTCTTTCATGCTATGGGTGGTCGTATTGGTTTAATTGATACAGCAGTTAAGACATCAACTACTGGTTATATTCAAAGAAGATTAATTAAAGGTTTAGAAGATTTAATGGTTAATTATGATATGACTATAAGAACCAATAAGAATAAAATTGTTCAATTCTCATATGGGGATGATTCTATTGATACAGTTAAAGTTGAAAACCAAGAATTACCTTTAGTTGATATGAGCATCCAAGATATATATTCTCATTTTGCAGTTGTTAATGATAAAGCCAAAACAAAAACATTATCAGGTATATTTGTTAGATCCGCATATAATCGTCAAAAAAATCAAGCAGACAAATTACAAGAAAAATGCCAGTTTTATATTAACATGATGTTGCAAAATAGACATAATATAATTAAAAATGTATTTAATAATAAATCTGAGAAAAATGTAAAAGTTCCTGTAGCATTTACACATATTATTCAAAATATAATAGGACAACAAAGTATTAATAGCAATTCATTAGTCGATATAACATTACTTGAAACATTTGATATGCTTGAACAAACATACAAACAATTAGAAATGATAGTATTTGCTCCTCCAACAGAATTATTTAAAGTTTTATATTATTATTATTTATCTCCAAAAGATTTGTTAATTAACAAAAGATTTAATAAAAAAGCACTAGAGATTTTAATGGAAACAATTATATTAACATATAAAAGAGCAATAGTAGCTCCTGGAGAAATGGTAGGTATGGTTGCTGCCCAGAGCATTGGCGAGCCGACAACTCAGATGTCAGTTTTATTTTGTGAGCATATTATGTATGGAAAAATAAATAAAAAAACTGGAATTAAAAATATGGTGTTGGAACAAATCGGCGAGTTATGTGACAAAATGATTGAAGAATATCCGCAATTTACATTTAATACTGGTCATGAAAATAGTGTAGAAACATTACTAGATGAATTGGAAGATGAATATTATATTATTGGAGTTGATTCACAAGAACAGACACATTGGAATAAAATCTCACACATAAGTCGTCACCCAACAAATGGTGATTTAGTAAAAGTTACAACAAAGAGTGGTCGTAATGTTACAACAACTTTAAGTCATTCACATTTAATTCGTGATGAAGAAACTCAAACGGTTATACCAATTAAAGGGTCTGAATTAAAAGAACACATGCGAATTCCCGTTGCAAAGTTTATTTCAGAAACGTTTATCAATGCTACAGTAATGATTGGAGATGAGTTAAGAAATTTGGACAATATATTTGGATGGTTTATTGGTGCATATTTATCAGAAGGAAGCATTAGTGGAAATACAATTTGTATTACAAATATATCTCAATATTATATTGATTCCGTTACAACCATTGCCAAAGAATTTGGAAAACATGCATGCGTAAGAAGGTATCAAGGAGAATATGGCCCATCAGTAAGCACTACATTTACACATAAACATTTAGCACAATTTATTGTCAATACTTGTGGAAATGGCTCATTTGTAAAACACATTCCTGATTTTGCGTTTATGGCTCCAAATGAATTTAAAGCTGGATTAATTCAAGGTTACATGGATGGAGATGGAAATATTCAATGTGATGAAAATCATCATCAAATTAGAAGCTGTAGCAGAAGCAAACAATTGTCAAGTGATATTGCATTAATTCTTAATTATTTTGGAATATTTGCGTCAATTAAAACACATAACGTAAAAGGACTACCTAATTATAATGTTAATATAAGTTCTAAGTATTCTAAATTATATCAAGCTAATATTGGCTCTAAGGTTCATAGTGACAAGTTGATGAATTTAGTCAAGTATGTTGAACGCAATGATGCTCATAATTTATCAGATGAAATTGATAAGATCAATGGATTAGGACATATTATTGCAAAATGTGGAAAGGTTCTGGAACTACCGGGTCAAAGCCGTAATTATGGACGTTGGGCAAAGAAACCTACAATTGGGCGTAGAACGTTGCAAAAATATATTGAAATATTTGAAGCGCATCCAGAGAGAAATAAAATAGTCAGTGAGTTAAATATATTAAATCAAGCTGCAAATTCAGATGTGATTTGGGATGAAATTGTTAATATTGAAATTATACCAGGAGATGCAAATGAATATGTATATGATTTTACAGTTCCAGCAAACCAAACATTTATGTTAGACAGTGGCATCATAGTTCACAATACATTAAATACATTTCACAATGCAGGTGTAGCATCTAAATCAAATGTGACTCGAGGTGTTCCAAGAATTGAAGAAATCTTATCTTTATCTCCATCAATTAAGAATCCATCTCTAACCGTATATTTAAAACCCGATGAAGAAACTGACAAGGATAAAGCAAATACAATACAATATATGTTAGAACATACTAAATTACAAGAAATTGTTAAAACGATTGAAATATGTTTTGATCCTGATGACCTTAACACACTTATAAATGAAGATAAGTCAACTATGGCTCAATATCATGAATTTGAAAATATGATTGATGAATGTATTGGACAAAACGTGAATGTTGAACAAAGTGAAAAATCAAAATGGATTATTAGAATGGAAATGGACCCTGAAATTATGTTGGAAAAAAATATTACAATGGATGATATTAACTTTACATTAAACAATGCATATAAAGAAGAAATCTCTTGCGTATATTCTGACTATAACTCTGATAAGCTGGTTTTTAGAGTTAGAATGAATAATGTGTTAAAAAACTCATCGGGAAAGGCCAGTAAAAAAATAAAAATAAATCCTTTAGACCAGTCAGACCAAATTTACATATTAAAGAATTTCCAAGATCAACTATTAAATGGAATTATATTGCGTGGAATAAAAAATATAAATAAAGTGATTCTTAGAAAAATTAAAGATAATTTGGTTGAAAAAGGAGGCGCTTATCAAAAGGAAGATATTTGGGTTTTAGATACAAATGGAACCAATCTAATGGATGTATTAGGATTAGATTATATCGATTCAAACAGAACAGTTAGTAATGATATTATAGAAATATTTAATACTTTAGGAATGGAAGCAGCAAGACAATGTATATATAATGAATTGGTTGACGTTATTGAATTTGATGGTGCTTATGTAAATGCACATCATATGGCGCTATTGTGTGATAGAATGACCTTTAGTCATAAATTAATTTCAATATTTAGACATGGTATTAATGGTGATGACATTGGTCCAATTGCCAAAGCATCATTTGAAGAAACTCCAGAAATGTTTTTAAGAGCGGCAAAACATGCGGAATTGGATACCCTTAGGGGAATTTCAGCCAACGTTATGTGTGGTCAAGAAGGATTGTTTGGAACCGCGGCATTTCAAGTAGTTTTGGATATTAATGAAATGATAAAATTAGAAGAAAAATATAAATATGAATATCAAGATAAAGATGAATTAATAAACAACGGATTATATATTGAAAGTCAAACTGATGTATGTAGCACTAAGAATTTAGAAATTAAAACAAACATAGCAAATATACAAAATGAAAAATTAGGTGCTGACAATGAATATGACCCATTTGCTTAATTTATATTCAAATATAATATATTAAAAATAATTAGATAATTTATTTATGAAAACTTTTTTTAATATATTACAAACAATAATTAATGTAAAATATAAAAAATATCCAGATGATCCATTTGCTGTTTTAAAAGAGTATAATAATGAGTGTAGTGAAATTTATGTTCATATTTGGTCTCTAATTAATGATATTTTTTATATGAAAAAATATAAAAAAATGTCATTAGTAAAAATACACGCTTTAAATAATATTATTAATAATATATTTTATACAAATGAACATAAAAAAACTATAATAAATATATTTTCAAATGCACAAAAGTATTATTATGCTTTTTCCAAATTAGCTAGAATGTATAAAATAAATAAATACAAATTTATTGTTACAGATGATTTGTCTATGAATCCAATTGATATAAATGGAAAAAATACTTTTATTCTAATTGAAAATAAAATAAAATATTTATTTAGTTTAAATGATTTGATTTCTATTATTGAAACTGCTATATCTAATGCACCAAATTTTTTTTCTAATCCATTATCTCCATTAAATCCTTATAATAATCAACCATTTGACCATGCAACCTTATACAATATTTATTTTAAAATGAAGGAATCTGGAAGACTTATTTCAGTTTTATTTCATTTTTTCTTTTTGGAAAATTTTGTTAAAAGTAAATTTTCTGAACATTATGAACCATATATAAGAGAAAATGCAATTAAAAAATATGTATTTAATTCTCCCTATACTATGTTGTATAGTAGTACTTTAAATATGTTAATGTCTAATATATATACTAAAAATTATAATATTCACAAAGATTTTCCAAAAGATATTCTTGTTGATATTTTTAGACCATTTTTATTTTATTATTATATTGTGAATTATGACATTAAAAAAACTAACAAAATTATTAATTACTCATATATATTAGCAATTAAACTAAAAAAATTTTATATATATAATCCAGCATTTGGAAGACAATATATACATACAACAACCAGTGTTAATAAAATTATTAAACAAGAATATAGATTTAACACTAAACACATTAATTTTTATAATATTAATCTAGATGATGAATGTGAACAAGAAAGCAATATGAGCGATGAATATATGAGCGATGAATATATGAGCGATGAATATATGAGCGATGAATATATGAGCGATGAAGATTCTGTTAGTTAAGATTCAAGTAATAGTGTTTTTTTATTTTTTTTGGTTCCAGATGTATTTACTTTATTTTTTTTTGAACATTTAAAATTAGAATCTCTAACAAATCCAGGTTCACATTTTTTATTACACCTATTTGTTTTTGGATTTAATTCTTTATCAGGTGGACATTCTTTCATTTGTATATCTTCTTTGGGTGTATCTTTAGGCGTAACTTCTTTTATTGGTATATCTTTCATCGGTTCATCTTCATGTTCCTCATCGTAATCTAAAATTATTGGCGACTTTATGCATTTAAAATTAGAATCTCTAACAAATCCAGGTTCACATTTTTTATTGCACCTATTTGTTCTTGGATTTAATTCTTTATCAGGTGGACAATGTTTTTTGGGTGTTTCTTTTTTGGGTGTTTCTTTGGGCGTATCTTTGGGTGTTTCTTTTTTGGGCGTTTCTTTGGGCGTATCTTTGGGTGTTTCTTTTTTGGGTGTTTCTTTTATTGGTTCATTTTCATCTTCCTCATCGTAATCTAAAATTATTGGCGACTTTATGCATTTAAAATTAGAATCTCTAACAAATCCAGGTTCACATTTTTTATTGCACCTATTTGTTTTTGGATTTAATTTTTTATCAGGTGGACATTTTTTTATTGATATTTCTTTTGGAATTGATATAGGTTCCTTTGCTAATATTGGAACATCTTCTTTTTCTGACATTGGAACATCTTTTTTTTCTGATATTTGAACATCTTCCTTTGGAATGGATGCTGGTTTGTCTTCTAAATCATTATCTAATTCTTGTTCGTTATTATACATTTGAGTTAATATTGGTTTAGCAGTATCATATGTATTAAATTTAGCAAACTTATTGATATCAGAAGGTTCTAAGTTTTCAAAAAATTCATTATTTAACAAATCTTGTAATACTATAATTTCATCATCCCTTAGATTATATTTTATTTGACCAAATGACAAATAGGATTGAGGTTTAAAAACAAATGACTTTATTCTATTGTATCGAATAAGTTCATCAGCCATTTTGCCATAATAATAAATCTCATTATCTGTTCCATTTATTAAATTTATTTTTGGCAATACTAATTGACATTTATTATTGGTAAATCTACATACTGATCCTTTTTTTTCACATTTATCGTTTAATTTTGAAACACATGTTCTTATATCTTTATTGTCTATTTCTATATAATTTATATCTGATGCAAAAATAATTGTGTCGTCTACTAAGTCTCTTAATAAATCAATTACTGTATCCAATTGCGTTTTATACAATGAATAACGTCTATCACATTCTTTTTTAATTTTTTTTCTTTTGTTATTATTTGTATAATCATTAAATAATATACGAATTGTATTTCTAAAAACATTATAAAAATTTGTTTCTAATTGTATTCTTTTTATAAATTCAGCTCTTTTGTTATCAACATTATTATTTGTTAGTGTATTTATATCAGCAACTAACATATTATTACTGGTAATTGTTTTAATTGAATCATCAACCTCTGTTATTGGTATTGGATCTTTAATTAGGATAAATTGATTTGTATTTGTTAAAAAACCAGTAATAACTCCATCTTCTGATACTCTACAAAAATTGTTAGGATCATAACAATTATCTGATTTTATGATTTTTGATTTTTTATAATAGTGTTTTAAAAATTCTAATGTTTCATCATATGATTTCCAAATATCATCATTCATATAAACATAATCATATTCACAATCTTCTCCATTACATCCTTTATTTTTTAACAATGTTAAAGATGATGGATAACATGGTATAAATCCTTCTAATCCTTTATCATTTTTAGCTAATACTCCTATAACTTTACCCTGAAAATTTAAAATTTGTTTCGTCACAGTATAATTTTTATCTTGCAATTTTTTAATTAATACATCTAATAAATCTGGTTGTTTAAATTTATATTCATTTGGTTTGCTCATAAATGCCTTACACTTTTCTCCTAAGGTAGGCCTTATAATCTTTGTAAAAAAAGAATACAACGACTTTGGCAATTTATTCATATCTTCTCTAAACATTGTTGTAATATATTTAGTTTTACCATTATCATTGTAACCATATACTGGTTCAAAATAATTTTGTCTTTTTATTAATATTAAACTGTCTTTTTTTCCATCATATACATTATCTGAATAATGATTTGTTGGACATAATAATTCTACATTGTTAGTTGGATCATCCTCTGGTATTTGTAATATAATAAGATTTATACCTTTTGGAAACAATTTTGGATTTGGGATAGATACTAAATCCCATAAATAAGTGTGATCTATTGTTATTTTATCGTCTCTCAAAAAATTTTTAAAATTTTCAAATGATTGTGCTACTTTTGTAACAAATTGTTTAGCTGCAATAGATGAAGGTATGACGGTTTTAGTTTTTCTTATATTTGTTTTTGTATTTTCTTTTATAGAATTAATCATTTTATTATATAATTTTGTATCTTTATAATCATCTATTTTTACATTAATATCTGGATTTGAAAAACTAGTTATTAAATCACCATTTTGCAGTTTTATAAATTTATCCAAATCTATTGAATCAATTAGTATATTTTTCATTTCTTTTATAGTTGGGACGTCCCGTTCTGGATAAAACATTGCGCTTGCTATGCATGCAATGAATGATTGTGTTGAACTCACTTGTACTCCGTGTCTTAAAATACACATGTGATTCTGTTTTAATGCAGGATTTGTTTTACTTATTAGACAATTTTCGTTTACTTCACGCAAAAAGTGCTGAATTACAATTGGCAAAAACCCCCAACGATGTTCGCCCAAATTAGGTCCATATCTGTCAGGACCTTTTATATATTTTTCATTATATTCTTCTTCGGCAACTTTGCGCCTTAATTGATCATTTATTTCTCTTTCTTTTTCAGATGATGGTTCAGCAGTTTTTTTATCGGGGGTTCCTTGACAAATGTTTCTGCGAGTTATCATCCTTTCTGTGTCCCATTTTTTATAACAACAGGGAATACATAATCCACTCGGTGTTTCATTTTTATGAAATCCAGGATATCTTGGCTCTTCGTCATCATAAAACTGAAATACATATTTACCTTTTGGAACTGTTTTTTCCCATTTTGGAATTATTGCATCTTCTATTTTATTTACCTTGGGACTACCCTTTGGACTACACTTACCGTCCAATATATCTTTTTCGGTTACCATTTTATTTGTTAGTAAACACCAATATTTTGGACAAGTATAATAGAATTTTTTTGAACTATCTTTTGAATCTGCACCATATTCAATAAAATCAGCTTCTTCGTCAAGTTCACCTGGATTCTCTTTTAACATTTCATCTTTTTCTTCTTTTGTTAGTATTATGGGTTGTCTTCTAACTTCTAAATTAAATGGACACATTCTTGAGTACTTTTGCATTTTTGAATCCTTTGATGTTACAAACAATTGAGGCATTCGTTGTTCTAAACGAGTCGAAAATGGATTAGGATAAGTTAACGGCATTTCGGTAATTCCTTGTACAGTATTTTCTAAGTCTTTTGCTACTGTTTTTATATATTTTTGTTTGCTTTTTTTTTTAGGTATAATAATATCTTCTGAATCTGATTCTAATACAATATTTTCTTGTTTTTCTATACCCAATTTTTTTTCATCAGCCGAAACTTCTGAATTAGATAATGTTTCATCACGAACTTCCGATGATGATCCCTCTCCTCCTTCAAGTTCTTCTGATGATTCATCATACTGACCTAAAAAAGCTAACATACTTTCTGCATTTTGTAATTGTTTTTCATTATCTTCATCTCTATTTTGTGTTATATCTTCATCTCTATTTTGTGTTACATTATCTTCATCTCTAAAAGGAACAACATTATTTTGTATCTTCTGTTCAGATTGAGCCGTTATTTTTTCAAATACTGGTTCTTTAATTTCGGTTCCTTTACAATAAGAATTAATTAATGATTTTTTTATTTTAGTGCTACTAATATCTTGAGTAATTCTAACAATAGTATCAATGTAAATTGGAATAGTATCTAAATAATATATGTTATTAATACCAGTTACATCAATAATAAGTTCTGTATGAGTTTTCATAATTTCATTATTAATTTTCATTATTGTTTGAAATCCTGGATTAATTTGAATCATTAAAGATCTTCGTCTATTTGCACCCCTAATAACCTCAAGTTCGTTGCTTATTTTAGCAATTAATTCAACCGCTTCATTTTCATCTTCAACTAAATCTCCAAATTGTTTTAATAATTCTTTAATTATTTCATTTAGAGTTAATCCTTGATCCATTTTTTCAATTACAAATGCCTCTAAGCTGTCTCTTTTATTAAAATTAGAAACACGTTTATATCTCATTTTTATGGCTTGATTATTGTTAGTTGTTTCAATCGTAAATACACTTGAAATACAACCAATATATTTTGTTATATCTATACCAGATGTAATATTATAAACTGTGTGATAATTCATATCTCTCACTTCAACATTAATAGATTGAATTGATTCAAACAGAGGTATTTCTAATCCACTTTGTTCAAAAAATGGTTTAATTTGTTCAATTAATGGATTAACTGTGTGTTTAATAACTTGGTCAATTTCTTCAAATTTATTTTCACCATCTGTTAATAAAATAGGAGTATTAAAGTCAACTAACGGATACACATTTATATTACCGTTGTCTTCAAACTCACAACACATGTATATTGTTGTTTCATTGTATTGAATATTAGTATATACTGCTACTGAACGAGTTTTTCCTATTGTAGTCATTAATTTATTAATTTTTGCCTTTTCTAAATATGGAATTTTTCTTCCATCCAATGATAATTCTGGTGCAAAAAGACGATATATGTTTTCTTGTCTAGTTTCAGGATTATATTTAATTAGTGGAAACTCTTGGGTTGCATGTATTAATTTGAAAATAATATCAATAGGTATTTTTACTTTAAATTGTGGATAAATAATAACTTTTAGCGATTTAATACCAGTTTGTTGTGTATTTTTTGAAAATAATGATGATTGTTTTTGTTGTTGAAATATATTGTAAAACATATTAATATTTTTAAAATTTTGTTTAGTATCTTCAGATAATTTTTCACTTGTATTTGATATTAAAGAATTGCGTTTATCATTCAATTCTTCTAATGTATCAATTTGATCTTTATATAAAAAAGGATAATATATTTTTGTTGCATATTCTGTTGATATATCGTTTATTTCTGCTATTTCAAATACATCTTTAGCTAAACATAAATAAATAGTGTTGTTAAATATTTTTCCTGAGTCTAAAAGCAAATTTGTATTTAATGTGGACATATCTCTTGTTGATTTTTCTAACAAATCATCTTCTTTAACAAGAAATGGGTCTGAAATAAATGGATATTCATTTGAAAATACAAATTTTTGACCAATAGCTTTTCCAACTAAATATGTACTTTCATTTAATTTTAAATTTATTATATCATCAAATGTATATTGCATTTTGTTAGGAAAATCGTCAAAATTCATTAATATACCGTTGTTATCATATAAATTTAATAATAATTGATCAAGACGAACTCTTGTTAGCGGAACTCTATCATTCTGAGTTAAATTTTGATAAACAGTTATAGGATTAAGTTTTTCATTTTTTAAACAATATAAATATATTTCACTCATAGATGCTTCTTTGGAAATAGCCTCAAATACCTTAAGTTTAATTACTCCAATATTGTCATCTAAATGAATTGTTTCATTAACAAATTTAACCGTGGTTTTATTTTTTATTATATTTTCTAATTCATAATCGTTAAATATACCATTAAATTTTTTATTATAAGGATTTTTCTTAAAACCACTATTTAATTCTATAATAATATCATTTATTTTATCCTCGTCATCATATTTGCTAAAATAAGAACCATAAAAAACATAAATAACCTCTGTTTCATCTTTATCAATTAATTTGTTTACTTTGAATATTGGAAATAATGACATATATATAAAGTAGCTATTATTTTTAATTAGTAAATTATTGAAAATAATATATTAATTATAATGCTTATTTAAAATCATAATATGGGTTGTCTGTTATGTCCATTCCACAATATGGTTCTGGATTTTTTTTATAATCAACTGGATTATATATATTTGCCTCTTTTGCCTGTTCTAACAAAAATTTAAAATTTTGCCAAAATTCCTGTTTATGACCTTCTGAAATTGTCATAATATGTGATAATTCATGGATTGCTACAAATGTTAAAGTATTTATGTCAATTAGCTGTGTACCGTTTTTCTCTTTATTTAAACAAAACGCTAATTTTTCTCCCTTATTTTCACTATAGGCAGTATATTCACTCGTCGGTAATGTTTCAGATATTTTTGTTGGATTAAATTTTTGTACTAATCTTTGGACGTCTTCATTTTCTGGAAATTTTTTTCCGCAATATGCTACCAATTCTTTGCATTTTTGTGTCACCGTAGCTAACAAATCGGCAGCCATTGACATTTTTGAACGCTCCCTAACACAATATCGTTCTCCATCTACATCTGATATTATACATTTTAAATTATATGCATCTGATTCACTATATATTTTTAAGCATACAACTATTACAAAGCCTATAATTATATAAAGTAATACACTCTGTTTATCTAAATCTATCATTTATATAATTATATAATATTTAAATACTTACATTTTTATTTAACATTCGTTTTATTAACCCACATAGCAATAATTGCATTAATAATATTTTTACGAATAATAAATAATATTATGTTTAAATAATTTTATGTGCACTTGATTTTTTTATACATACTTTTATTACACCATTAGCTCCTTTACCTGAATATATTTCATCAGCAATTCCCTTATTATGTGTGCCTCCACCACCACCGCCACAACCAGGAAATAACCCAATACCACCATAAAGACCATTGTTTACTACATTATCTTCATAACCATATCCTTCTAATATACTACCATTTTCTCTATCTGTTGGGTCATTCGTAGGGGGAACATTATCACCAGTGTTACCTCCACGATTAGGATTTGTTGCATAACGATCTACAGAATTTGTGTCTGGATTAACACGTTGATTTCCTCCTCCTAAACCGCCATAGTAAGATTCATTTTGGTTCAAGGGATCTGTTCCAGAACCGCCACCACCAGATGAATATTCTAATGGATTTAGCGGAAAATAATCTAGCCAATCAATAGTTTCATTATAAGTTGATTTTATAAATGTAACAGATTTTCCATTCTCATCTCCATAACCTCCAGATCCTCCTTTATAAAAAACGTATTCTGCGCCTAAATTTTCTTGAAAAATGGTGTAATTACTTGTTCCACCATCTCCAGTTCCTGATGTAGTGGAGTTAATTATTTCTCCTCCATATCCACCATTTGAATTTATACTATAAACAAGTGAACCGTTCTTATATATATTTGCATATGAAGGATCGCCTGGAAGTCCATCAATATTTCCCATACCTCCAGCCCAATATCCTCCAGATCCAATAGTAAATTGACATTCATATACTGATGAAGAAGGTGTTATAATTTTTACAAGACCGACACCGCCTCCACCCCCTCCAGTATTTGCAAGAAAATATGTACCAAAAGTATTAGCTGATGAACCTGCCCCACCTGCACCAATAACTAATATATTTAAATCATCATCTTCAAATATTTGTTCAGTTGTCTTAATAGTTCCATTTTGTGAAAACGTATATAATGCATATGTAATACCGTTATTTGTAAATTCACTGTAGTTAGATGAATTAGTTGTGTTAGTTGAAGTACTAGTTGTACTTGCAGTTGTACTAGATGTACCAGAACTATTATTTAATACACGTTTAACCATATGACTTTTTCCGCCTAAACAATATAATACATTTGAAGAAGCCTCTCTTCTACCTAACTTTGAATTCATTATAGAATTTAATAACGTTCTAGGAAATCCAGGCATATATAATATAATATAATAAAACAATTTAAATATAAGTGCTTATTAATAAACATAGGATGCAGATTTTTGTAAAAACCTTAACCGGTAAGACCATAACGCTAGATGTGGAACCAAGTGATACCATTGAACAAGTAAAGCAAAAAATTCAAGACAAAGAAGGGATCCCGCCAGATCAACAGCGTCTAATTTTTGCCGGAAAACAGTTGGAAGACGGTAGAACCCTCTCAGATTTTAACGTGCAGAAAGAAAGCACGATT
>Ga0214923_10005889_pt1 | contig 14005 bp, 14 predicted proteins | sample LL1510_MetaG_FD_177993 | JGI IMG/M metagenome (GOLD analysis project Ga0214923, IMG submission 177993) | Freshwater microbial communities from Lake Lanier, Atlanta, Georgia, United States - LL-1510 | ecosystem: Environmental > Aquatic > Freshwater > Lake | place: USA: Georgia | collected... | reverse complement strand
AACTGCTTCGAGCCTCAGATTTGGAACGGTAAATGGTATTGGAAATGGTAACTACTCATTTATTGATGCCTTTAGAGCAGCTGGTTCAACAATTGGCAACCTTGTATTTCAGCAAGCTGGAGGAAACGTTGGCATCGGTACCACAACACCAGGAACGAAGCTTTCCATTACCAACGCAGTCTCTACCGCACAAGCAACTCTCGCGTACGACTCAACCCGCTATACCAACATGCTCACCGATGCTTCAGGTAACTTCATACTCACGCCGCAGAGTGGCAATGCGTATATGAACGATGGGAACTTCTATGTGTGTAGTGGTGGTGCGTGTCCTTCGGGGACACCGAGTGGGACGGGAAATGTTATCGCAGAGACGAGTCTTATGGTGGGCACTTCAACCTCGGTAAATGAGACAGGTATCTTACTCTATGGACCTTCCGGCTTCGGTTTTCTTTCTTCTCCTAACAATATTCATCTTGCAAGTAACGCATATTGGGATGGGACAAACTGGCGTACCATTACTGCAAATCAAGCATCAGTGGTCGATGCTCTAGCCAATGGTGATATTTTATTCCTCAGTACTAGTACCGCGGGCACTCCTGGAGGTATCATTTCTGGTTTGAACCAATTGATGACAATAAAAGCTTCAGGCTTTGTCGGTGTCGGCACTACTTCGCCAACACAAATGTTCTCTGTGCAAGATAGACTTTATGTTGGTGCAAACGGCGCAACGGGTATGGGTACCGCTACCTCCACTTTCCAGGGTGATATTAAAATCACAGGTAAGCTCGATGTTGGTACCATCGACCCGGTCTATACCATCGACGGCGTGAAGTATGCGACGTACGGTGCAAGTACGATTGGCATAAAAGAAGAGATGGTTGCAAAAGTGCCGGTCACAGCATACGACGCTGAGCGTAAACTCTACACACATACTATTTTCTTTACCACGCTCCCAATTGGCTCTGATCTCTGGCTCTTTTACAATGCGACTGATTTTGGAGAGGAGTGGGACAATCTCGTTGTCTCTCTCACGCCATCATTTGATGGACGCGTATTCTATGAACAGAATCCTAAAAATAACTCGCTTACTATTTTCAGCACTATGGCAGGTAATGTCTCACTCCGCATGATCGCAAACCGCTATGACCATCGAAAGTGGCCGAACCTGCGCCCTGATCAGGATTCAGACTTCACACACCACGTACTCCACAGTAAGTAAAAAAGCGCTTGTCTCAGGCGTGCTACGATGCTGTTATATGATACGAGTAGCAATCAATGGTTTTGGGCGTATTGGGCGTGCGTTTGTTCGTGCAGCACACGAAACGGGTGCTGATGTAGATATTGTCGCAATTAACGATTTAGGAGATGCAGAAAATCTCGCGTACCTTTTAAAGTACGATTCGGTGTATGGCAAGGCACAATTTCCAATTTCAGTAGCGAATGGAAAGCTCATGATGGGTAAGTGGGAAGCGCAGGTGGTCGCAGAAAAAGACCCAGCAGCGCTTCCGTGGGGAACGATGAATGTTGATGTAGTTGTTGAGTGTACGGGGCTCTTTACCGACTATGCAAAAGCGAAAGCGCATCTTACTGCCGGTGCAAAAAAAGTTGTCATTTCTGCCCCTGCAAAAGGAAACCCTGTAGAGGCCGGTGTCTCGGGAGCAACAGTCCTTATGGGACTGAATGAAGAAAAACTGGGTGCATGCCAGATAACTAGTAATGCATCATGTACTACCAACGCTTCTTCGCCGGTTATTGTTATTCTCGATGAAGCAATCGGGATTGAAAAAGCAATTTTGAACACAACGCACTCATACACCGCGACACAGGCTCTGATCGACGGCCCTTCAAAGAAAGGTCCGCGTGAGGGTCGCGCAGCTGCGCTCAACATGATTCCATCATCGACAGGCGCGGCGATTGCCGTCACGCAGGCATACGAAACGCTTGCAGGGAAGTTTGACGGTATCTCTATTCGCGTCCCAACGCCCGCAGGCTCAATTGCTGATATTACCTTTATTGCAAAACGACCGACGACGGTTGAAGAAGTGAATGCGGCACTTCGAGCTGCGGCGAAATCAGAACGTTGGAGCGGTGTTTTTGCGGTGTCTGAAGAAGAATTGGTCTCGTCTGACATTGTCGGAGATTCACACGGCTCAATCGCTGACCTCACCATGACGCGTGTTGTTGATGGCAACCTAGTGAAGGTCCTGGCATGGTATGACAATGAGATGGGGTATACTCACACACTCTTGCGACATGTGCTCAAAGCAGGTGCAACGGTATGAAAGTAGTAATTGGCGCGGATCACCGCGGCTTTGCGCTCAAAGAAGATTTAAAGTTGTTTCTGAGCGTCGGCGGGTATGCTATTCATGATGTTGGTGCTCACGAATATGTTTCTACCGACGATTATCCTGTTTTTGCAGAAGCGGTAGCACATGCGGTTATAAACGGTGAGGCGGAGCGAGGCATCGTCCTGTGTGGTTCTGGTGTAGGCGTTTGTATCGCCGCAAACAAGATATATGGTGTTCGAGCAGTGGATGCGCATTCTGTTTCTGAAGCACAGGAAGCGCGCGAACACCAAGACGTAAACGTACTCACGCTCTCTGCGGATAGGCTTGACGAAGATACGGCACGTGCAATCGCGCTTGCGTTCCTTACCACGGATTTCTCAGAAGAAGAGCGTCACGCGCGTCGCATCGCACAGATTGCGGCGCTTGAAAGTAAAGATGTGTTTGATGAATGGTGCTCTATCAAACGCGAAACCAATGCAGAAAAGTCTCATCATTATTTTCGAGAAGGAGATGTATTTTTCGTACGTATGGGAAAAAATATTGGGTTCGAACAAGATGGAAAAGGAGGTCTTTTTTTAAGGCCGGTCTTGATAGTGCGAAAATTTAATAAAGATATATTCTTTGGAGTTGCATTAACTACGCATCTCAAACACAACCCTTTCTACATCCCAATAGGCTCAGTGAGGGGCCAGGAAAATGTAGCAATTCTGTCGCAGTCACGTCTGTATGACGCGCGTCGATTAGATTACCGCTTGGGTAAAATAAATGCGCAGACACTTGCACTCGTAAGGACAAAATTACGAAGTGTCCTTAAATTGTAACCCCCCGCTTTCGCGGGGGTAGGACGCCGAAACGTCATTTAGAACTTCATTATAAAAATTACATCGCGTATGTCAAGCTCATTTGTGGAAATCATTCCTGCGATAATTCCAAACACGAAAGCAGAACTTGACGCCTTTATAGAAAAGGTGTCATCGTTTGCGCCCGTAATTCACCTTGATGTGAATGACGGTGTATTTGTGCCGGCAGTTTCGTGGCCGTGCGCAGAAGGGCAGTGGGAAGAACTTGAAAAAGCGGCACAAGAAAAGCGGGTTGTTGCACAGGGTGCATTCGATGTTCACCTTATGATGTCAGATCCGGTGCGCGCGGGTGCCTTGTTTGCGCGCGCAGGCTCTCGAACGGTTTTGGGACATATAGAAGCATTCCAAAATGCGCAGGAAATAAAAAATACGTTACAGTATTGGAAAAAAGCTGGTGCTCAAAAAGTGGGAGTTACACTCCTTTTGGATACGCCACTTTCAAAATTTGCAGCAATTAGTGACGTTGTGGATACGGTCCAGCTCATGTCGATTGCGCGCGTTGGCTTTCAAAAGCAGCCATTTGAGGAGAACATCTATGAACGTATCGCGGAACTCCATGCGCTCTATCCTGCACTACCTATTATGATTGATGGCGCAGTAAATCAGGAAAATGTATCGAAGCTATCTCATGCGGGCGTAACACATTTTGTTGTTGGTTCTGCAATACTACGAGCCGCCGACCCACATGCTGCATACGAAGAGATAAAAGCGGCGGTATAATACGAGCATGCTCTCAAGTGCTCGAGTCAGAGAATTAAACGCAACCGCTGAACAAATTCGCGAAACAATTGTTCAGATGCTCGTTGCTGCGGGCTCGGGACACACTGCGGGTCCCTTGGGCATGGCAGATGTGTTTACGGCCCTCTATTTTGAAGTTCTCACGCATGATCCAAAGAAGCCAGAGTGGCCGGAGCGCGACTGGCTCATTTTAAGTAATGGTCACATCGTGCCCGTACGCTATGCAGCGATGGCGCATGCGGGATATTTCCCCGTTGCGGAATGTCTCACACTTCGACAGTTTGGCTCGCGCCTCCAGGGTCACCCTGAACGAGAACTGTTGCCAGGACTCGAAACAACCTCGGGCCCCCTCGGAGAGGGGTTGGGGCAAGCAGCCGGCATTGCATATGGGCTGCGTATGGATGGCAAACCAAATCGCGTGTATTGCATCATGGGTGATGGTGAGCAAAACGAAGGCAGCGTCTGGGAATCAGTTATGTGGGCAGGAAAGGAAAAGCTGAATAATCTGGTGGTTATTGTTGATAGAAACAACATTCAAATTGACGGTATGACTGAACAAGTGATGCCGCTTGAACCGTTTGCCGATAAGTACCGAGCATTTAATTGGAATGTACTCGAAGTCGACGGTCACAATATTCCTCAATTCGTTGCAGCGTGTGAAGAATCAAAACAAAGTCTGCGCCCAACACTCATCATTGCCCACACTATTCCTGGTAAGGGGGTAAAGGAAATCGAAGGCGATTACCGCTGGCATGGCAAGCCGCCAAGTAAAGATGAAGCGAAACGATTTTTGGAGGAGCTTCGTACCTTGGGTGGTAAAATTTCAAGTGAACACCAATGATATATGAATCTACTAAAAAGTAATCAAAAATATCTTGTATATATTTTTACTGCCGTAGTCACAGCCGCCCTCATCTGGTTTTGTCTGCAAATTCTTTCTTCTGGTTTTGAATTAAATGATATCGTATCCACATTTGGGCCAATTGATTATCTTGGATTTTATCAAAGCGTACTATTGTTAGTTTTACTGTTGTTTTCATTTCCGTTCCTTAGATCAGCAAAAGCATCATTTAATACGAGCCAAAACTTTTTTGAGAAAGTGCTTGCGTCTTTCTCGTTGGTAATGCTTTTCATCGGTGCCTGTATTTCTCTCACGATGATGTGGTGGGTCGGTAATACGGTATTATTCTCCCTCGCTTTTGCTCTCCCGCCTATCTTTATACTCGCCTTCATCTTCCTTGTGTTTGTTGTCTTGGTACTTCTCATTAAAAAGTACCTTATCTGATATATGTTGATTGAAACACTTTCAGAAAAAATATTCGATACACCGGAGATGGCGGCGACTCGTGACGGATTTGGAAAAGGCTCTGTCGAGGCGGGGAAGGCAGACGAGCGTGTGATGGTACTCACTGCAGATCTTGCAGAAAGTACTCGTGCGGAATGGTTTCAAAAAGAGTTTCCAAATCGGTTCATTGAAATGGGTGTTGCAGAGCAAAATATGGCAGTGGTTGCATCAGGGCTTGCAAACTACGGGAAAATTCCGTACACCACCTCATATGCCGCGTTTAATCCAGGACGAAACTGGGAGCACATTCGAACCACGATTGCACTGACCAAACTGCCGGTGATTGTCTGTGGTATGCACGCGGGCCTCCAGACGGGAGCTGATGGCGCGACGCATCAAATGCTCGAAGATATTGCGCTCATGCGTGCACTGCCCAACGTGACCGTACTTTCGCCCTGTGATGCAGAAGAAGCAAAAAAGGCGACAGCTGCTGCTGCGCGCGTAGGGGGTCCTGTGTATATCCGATTTGGGCGAGAAAAAACCCCGGTCATGACGACCAGTACAACGCCGTTTGAAATCGGTACCGGTATTGAACTGTGGCGCGGTGTTGCGCCACAAGTTGCACTCGTATCGACGGGGGTACTGGCATACCAGACACTTCTTGCTGCAAAGCAACTAGAAACGCAGGGAATCTCAGTTGTGGTTGCTAACATTCACACCATTAAACCGATTGACGAAACGCTGCTTGAAAAACTCGCACGGGAGTGTGGTGCGGTGGTTACTGTCGAAGAGCACCAGATGACTGGTGGTTTGGGGAGTGCAGTGGCAGAAACACTGTCTCGCAAATATCCAGTGCCACAGGAATATATAGCAGTACAGAATAGATTTGGGCAATCAGGAAAAGCAAGCGAGTTGTTTGCAGAATACGGTCTTACTTCTGAGAGAATAGTAGAGGCAACGGCGCGAGCCATTTCACGTAAGACTATTTAACTCTGCCAGCGATCATTTTTTTGAATGCCCCGAGGTCATCCCAACGTCCTTCTACCGCAAGCGCCGCTTGATCGGGCCAGCTGGTAGGATCGGCGAGTGCAAATCGTTCACCGCCGCGCATCAGTATCTCTTTGAGTTTTGCTGGTGTTGACGCAATGATGTCCTGCCAGGTCTTCACGCCATGCGCCTTAAGGAGTGTCTCTATTTTCGGACCGATACCTTCGATAATCTTTAGATCATCAGGTGAGTACTGTGGTATCACAAGAGGAGTATTTTGCGTTCTCTGCGGTTGCAGCGCCGGTGGCGGAGGAAGAATGTTCTTGAGGTGGCTGAAAAAATTTCCTTCAAATACGATTCTAAACAGCCAGCCTAGAATGAATGCCCCAAAGAGCATGAGAGTAATTTCAATACTTGCACCCCGTATGTCGTGTGCGTGGGAAACGCTTTCTGTAAACAGAGGGTGAGTATGACTCTGATACGGGGTTGAGTGAGAGGAGCAAAAACCTTGTATAGAACACGTATACCACTGCCATGAGGTAAGAAACCATACGACAAGTATCCCGAGCACCAGCACCTGTTTTTTGGACATAGGTTGTGCAACTCTAGCATGAGGGCTTTTTCTGCGCAGTGGACAAAATGCTAAAATGTGATATAATAAAAAGAGCTTTAACCAGAGAGGACGGACACATGAAAGTAGTGCACAGTCTGCTTTCGATTGTTAAGTACGGGGCCATACTCGCCATAGTTTTGGCAGTTGGTCACGCATTTGGCATCTGGAAGCTCCCGTTCGTTGGAAAGCAGCTTGCTGACCATGAGGTCGAGTGTATCGCTGGAGCAATCACCAGCGACGCCCGGTATCCGGGTGATCTCGATGTTGAGGTTCGGCGAGCCGTTGCAGATGCGGTCGTGTCGTACTCGGAGAAGTACAAGACTGACATCTGTGATGTCTTCAAAAAAGGATTGACCCTCGTGCCTCGAGGGTTCGTCCGCAAAAAGCTTGGTGTGCCGCTGCCGTACTTCCGTGATGTGCGATACATACGGAACTCCGCAGAGTATTCCGAAGCTGGCTGGTTGGCCGATTTGGAGATCGCAAAAGAGAGTCGGGGGAAACTCGGGCTCTTGCATGGTGGGGCAACCCATTACGCACGGTCACCGCGAATATCGGATTGGATTGCCCAGCCGAAAGAGGCCGTCGCAGAAATTGAAGCGAAGATGAAGCTACTTGGTCGCGCAAAACGCGGCGGGGTGGAAGTCGGAGGCGCTCGTTTCTTCGAATGATACTCGCGGCTGTCGTCCCCTCAGTGGAACGACGGCCGCATTCTTTTATATTGTATTTTTACAGCGCGGCTGGTTTGAATTCTTCAGGGCGCCTTGCATACCATTCCTCTATTTGTTCCGCAGTAAGTATTCCGAGCTGACAGTGAATTGCTTGCACTCCTGCAGCAGCATTGATCATGCCGCGCATGAGGGCGTCAGCAGGACTCATGCCTTTTGCAATGTATGCAACCGTTGTTGAGGCAGTGGTATCGCCTGCACCGGTGCGCGAGACAGGGGGAGCTGGGTCAGGATACATGGGGATGTGGTACGCACCGCTGTCGTCGAGGACGTTTGCGCCTTTCGGTCCGTCAGTGACAAAGACTATTTTGGGTCCCAATGCGCGGATGCCCTCCATCAATTTTTTCGCATCGAGTTCTCCGGGCATTTTGAGGATTCCTTGCGCCTCTTCTTTGTTGCAGAAGAAAATTTCGGTTGCGCTATATACATTACTCAGTGTTTCTGGCGACATTTTGAGCTGCTCGGTGTTCGGTTGGAATGCGAGTCTGACGGAATTTTCTTTACAATAGCGACCTACCTGATTTTGGAATTCAGCATTCCCTGATGCTGAAAAGTAGATCCATTGTGGTGGCTCGGTAAACTGAGGAAGAACTCTTGGAAACGGTCCGTGTTTTACCAAGATGGTCCTTTCGGGGCCATATTGCAAAATATAGTAGTAATTTGTTGAAATGCCAGGATGTACGGAGACGTATTCAGTCGCTACGTTGCGCGTTTTGAGTGAATCCACAATTTTCTTTCCGTCTTCATCATCACCCACTGCGGTTACGAGTGCGGAAGAGAGTCCAAGTTTTGCGACGCAGAGTGCTGCGTTTGAAGAATTGCCGGTTGCCCATACTTCGGTAGCAGATTCGTAGGGAATCTTAGTACCAAAAGGCATCGCAATTTCACAGTCTTCGTTGTTTATCTTGCACGTCACGTGCGCGTCTTTAAGTCTGATAAAGCAGTCTGTCGTCACGTCGCCAATGCCAATAAAGTCGTATTTCATATGACACAAAGTGTAGCATGTTATAATTTCACTATGAGAACACTTCGTGAAGTTATTACTGATGCACAAAGTCGAAAGGTGGCAGTAGGTCATTTTAATGTTTCTGATTCGAATCAATTAAATGCGATTGCGTCAGCGGCTCGAGAGCTCAATCTCCCCGTGATTATCGGTGTATCTGAAGGGGAGCGCTCGTGGTTTGGAGTGCCACAAATAGCGGCTGTCATAAAAGCTTTGCGTACGCAGGGTCAAGAAATATTTTTAAACGCAGACCATACGTATTCAATCGAAAAAGTAAAAGAGGCAATTGATGCGGGTTTTGATGCGGTGATTTTTGATGGCGCAAAAGGATCGCTCGAAGAAAATAGTGTGCACACCAAAGAGGTGGTTGCCTACGCTCGCGCATCAGGGAGAGATGTTTTGGTAGAAGCTGAACTTGGGTACATTGGTCAATCAAGTAAACTCATGGACTCAATTCCAGAAGGAGCAGGACTTCAGATGACGACACCGGAAGAAGCAAAACAGTTTGTTGATGCAACAGGTGTCGACTTGCTTGCGCCATCAGTAGGGAACATTCACGGCATGCTCAAAGACGTAAGCGTCTTTAAGCACCTCGACATTCAGCGTATCAGTGCAATTGCGAACGCTGTTAAGGTACCGTTGGTCTTGCATGGTGGATCGGGAACAGGGGAGAATGATTTTACGGCAGCTATTAAAGCAGGTATCGCTGTGGTTCATATCAACACTGATCTTCGCGTTGCGTATCGCACGGGACTCGAGGCGGGCATGGCTGCAACAGATGATGTAACGCCATCAAAATATCTCATTGGCGGATTCGATGCGGTAAAGAAGGCTGCGACAGAACGACTCGCTCTCTTTGCGAGAAGTTGACATATAAACATAATTGTGCTAAAAATAAGATCCTTTCTGCCCAATTTGAACCGAGGCAGTAAAAGGAAAGCGAGGAAAAAATGTCGTTCTTCAGCTCGATCTGCGCCGTTTTCTCGGGATTCTCACAGCGTTGCGAAAACCGGCGTATACAGGATTCGTACGTCATGACGGTTGATTTCGTCATGGTGCCGAATCGGGGCTACGATGCCTTCGTGTGGCGTCAATCGAAAACAGGAGAAGGTCACCTGGTCTCTGCCTTCGATTATCGCGGACAGCGCCTGTATGCGACAGCGCAGGAGGCGTTCAGCGTCGCAAAGAAAATCGCTAACGACTACTACGGAAAGATCGTCATCGGCGAGAGAGCAGCGCACGCTGGGCTTCGCTGAACCCCGCCATGGCAACGCCGACACCACTTAACCGTGGTGTCGGCGAATCTTTTTTAGTTATCAAATCCTTGCTCTCCTGGTCAACTATGCAGATTCTTGCAAATGATGGAGCCGGGGCGGACATTACACAGGGTTCAGAAAATGCCTCGGTTATGGTCGTGCCAGTCTCGCCACAAAAAAAGAATACGCGCACCCCTCTTTCAGTGCCGAAAAAGAAAATAGTATTGGCGAATCCAAAGCCACAGCGCGTCGCTTCTGCTGTTGTAGCCTCCACGAGTCCCCGTATTGAAGCAAAAGAAGTAGCACATGACGGAAGCGCGGTTCTCGTGATTTCAAACCTACCATCGCTTCCATCAAAAGTAATTTTATCGGTCGATGGATCGCCTTCGCCCGTTGTTATCGATGGGTGCGGTGAGTATACCGTGAAGACGCTCTCGCCGGGTACTCATGTTATCGAGCTTTCACTTACCGACGCTCCCATTGGGGGACCCCATGCATCGACTACCATTGTCGTGCCGCATGAACAGGCAACTCTTGCGCAGGCACCGGTATTCGAAGAGAGCTCTGACTCATCTTCTCGCCGCACACTGCACCTGCTTGCAACTGCTGGAATTCTTGGAATTGCGCTCATAAGCCTTCGTTACATGGGGTTGCGGCTCAGCGTCTTCCTTGCACTCGTTGGGCTCGGCTTTTTTGGAGTCATGAAAGATTCTGACGGCGCACATATACTAACCTCAGCAAAATCTGCTCATGACGAGCCTGAAGATTTGCATGTCTCCGGATAATCAGTATAATGATGCCTCATGTTGTCAATTACGGCACAAAAGCGCGATCCAAAGCACTCTCTAGACGCTCTGAGAAAGAGTGGCCTCGTCCCTGCAGTTGTCTATGGCAGGAAAGAGGAAAGTATGCCGATTGCTATTAGTGCTCGTGAATTTGAGCGACTCTTTAAGCAGGCAGGAGAGACCACGGTTGTTTCGGTAAATGGCATCGGTGAAAGTAAGGACACACTCATTCATGACGTGCAGATTCATCCGGTCTCAGGTTCTATCATCCACGCTGACTTTTACGCTCTTGAAAAAGGTAAGAAAGTTGAGCTCAATATCCCGCTCACCTTTGGGCAATCGCCCGCGGAAAAGAATGGCCTCATCGTGGTGAAATCGCTCTACGAAATCGAGATCAAAGTTGCTCCCCACGAGATTCCACACACGCTTACCGTTGATCTCTCGAGCCTCGTGAATGTCGGTGATCACCTCACCGCGACTCAGATACCGTTGCCAAAAAGTGCCGAACTTATAACAGCTGCAGATGAAATCGTTGCTTCAGTGACTGAATTCAAGGAAGAGAAAGTTGAAGTCACTCCTGCGTCTGGTCCCGTCGAAGGAGGTGTAGCTGCTCCTGCTACTGCACAGAAAAACGACGCGAAAGAGGAATAACGTTCGTACGTCAGCTATACTGCATGCATATGCGGCGCCTTTGCGTCTTGTTTTTTCTTGCGGTCTGTATCCCGCTTTCACTTCGAGCAGAAACTCTTGAAGAGCGTCGCGCACGCCTTCAGCAGCAGCTTGCGTCGATTGAGAGCGATATTGATCAAAAGCGTGGTGTCTTGAGCCAAAAGCAGTCCGAACGAAAGAGTCTTGAACGTGACATTTCTATACTCACGAATAAAATAGATATCGCGAAGTCGCAAATTAAAGCGCGCGACATCGCACTTTCGAAAATTGCAGATGATATTTCTGAAAAAGAGTCGGCGATTGCTGATGTTGATGATCGAATCACTATAAACGAATCCTCGCTTGCGGAGCTCTTGCGCCGTACGCGCGAACTCGATGACCGATCACTCGTTGCCGTTGCGCTTTCTGAGTCGGTCTCCGCAGTTTTTGAAGACGTGGACCGGTATGAAGCAATTCGCTCCGCGCTGCGTGACTCGTTTGAGAAACTGAATGGGCTGCGTTCCGACCTCTCGATGCGCAAGGCGGTTCTTGAGGATAAAAAAGGCGAGGAAGAGGAATTGAAGCGCGCACAGGTGGTGGAAAAGCAAGCAATAGAGCGGCGTGAAAAAGAAAAGAAAACAATACTGACAGAGACAAAGGGGCAAGAAAAAGCATATCAAAAAATCATTGCCGATCAGGAAAAACAAGCGGCTGCAATACGTGCGGCATTGTTTGACCTGCGCGACTCGAGTGCGATTTCCTTTGGTACTGCACTCAAGTATGCACAAGAAGCTTCTGCCATAACCGGAGTGCGCCCGGCACTTATTCTCGGTATTCTTCGTGAGGAGACGAATTTAGGGCAAAACATAGGAAAGGGTAATTGGCGCGTTGATATGAAGTCGCCGCGGGACACTGAACCATTCACACTTATTTGCGCAGAACTTGGACTTGATCCCGACAAGATGCCGGTATCAAAAAAGCCGAGTTATGGCTGGGGAGGTGCGATGGGTCCTGCGCAGTTTATACCATCGACATGGATCCTGTATAAAAAACGCATCGCAGAGGTGACGGGTCAGAATCCACCAAATCCATGGGATGCGCGCACTGCGATTTTTGCTACAGCGCTCCTCATGAAAGACAACGGTGCAGCAGCAGGCGATCGAGCTTCGGAGCGCCTCGCAGCCCTTCGCTACTTGGCGGGATGGAATAATGCAAACAAACGGACCTATGCCTTTTATGGAGACGACGTGATGGAGTTTGCTGACGAGTACCAGAAACAGATTGATATTTTAGGCGGTTAGCTGGCGTTTTCATGCTTTGTGTGAAATAATTCGCTTGTTGCCCCTTTGGGCTTTTTTCATTGCTTATGGAGATTCGAAATATTGCCATTATTGCCCACGTCGATCACGGGAAGACAACGCTTACTGACGCCCTTATGCGTCAGTGTGGTGCCGTTGAAGAAGGTGTTTCAATGGACTCAAACAAGCTTGAGCAAGAGCGAGGTATTACCATCTATGCCAAAAACACGAGTGTCCAGTACAAAGGTACAAAAATTAACATTGTTGACACCCCGGGACATGCGGACTTTGGTTCTGAAGTTGAACGCGTACTTCGTTCGATTGACTCGGTGCTTCTCGTAGTTGACGCGCAAGAGGGGCCCATGCCGCAAACACGCTTTGTTCTGAAAAAATCACTTGAGCTTGGACTCAAACCAATCGTTGTTATCAACAAAATCGACAAGCCTGCCGCAAACCCAAAACACTGCGAGGATCTTGTACTTGAACTTTTTCTTGAACTTGGCGCATCAGATGAGCAAGCAGATTTTCCAATCGTCTATGCGATTGGTCGCCAGGGAATTGCCAAGAAAAAACTGACTGATGAGTCAACTGATCTTACGCCACTCCTTGATACTATTGTGGAGAAAGTGCCAATTGCGTCAAACGCGCCCTCCGATGCCCCGCTTCGGGCGCAGTCGTTTAATCTCGCCTATGATAACTTTGTGGGACGCATGGCAGTCTGTCGTATTTACCAGGGTACTGTTCGCCTTGGACAGCAGGCATTTGTAAAAAAAGAAGGGCGAGCCGCACGTGCTGGTAAAATTATCAAACTTTTTACGTTTAATGGCGTGCAGCGAGTCGAAACCGAAAGCGCATCCTCAGGTGACATTGTCATGATTGCAGGCTTTGCTGACATTGACATTGGAGAAACCATCGCTGATAGCGCCGATACCGAAGCACTGCCAGGCATCGCTGTTGATGAACCAACGATCACACTCGACTTTTTGGTCAACAACTCACCGTTTGCTGGCAAAGAGGGTAAATACGTTACCTCGCGACAGATTCGTGATCGCCTCGAAAAAGAACTTGAAATAAACGTTGGACTCCGCGTTTCATTTGATTCGGGCGACACCTATAAAGTATCTGGTCGCGGTGAACTCCATGTTGCTATTCTTTTGGAAAACATGCGTCGCGAAGGGTACGAAATGCAAGTGTCACAGCCACAAGTTATTGTGCGAGAAGAGAATGGTGAGACGGTAGAGCCATTTGAGGAAGTTATCATCGATACTCCACAGGAATATCAGGGTGCCATTATCGAACGTCTTGGTAATCGTGGTTTTGTGATGCAGAATATGCTCGTTCACGAGCAATCTGTTCGACTTATTTTTGAAGGACCGACTCGCGGGCTTCTCGGGTATCGCAACCAATTCATTATTGATACCAAGGGCGAGGGGATTATGGCATCACGCGTTACAGGGTTCAAACATTTCACCGGTACGATCAGTAAACGCGCTACGGGCTCGATGATATCTATGGCAAC
>Ga0214923_10005888_pt1 | contig 14007 bp, 10 predicted proteins | sample LL1510_MetaG_FD_177993 | JGI IMG/M metagenome (GOLD analysis project Ga0214923, IMG submission 177993) | Freshwater microbial communities from Lake Lanier, Atlanta, Georgia, United States - LL-1510 | ecosystem: Environmental > Aquatic > Freshwater > Lake | place: USA: Georgia | collected... | reverse complement strand
AGATTCCCCAAGCGGTACCTACCCCCATCCACCCGGTAACCAATTTGCTGCCCCATCGCCTTGCCAAATCTCCTTCGTCTCCACTTCTCCAACCCCAAGGCCCTCAGGAGTCCAATCGAATTTCCCAATTCGGGGTGCGCATCCAATGGGAGGTGAGAGGAGTAGATGGCAACTCCCCACCTCTTTGCCGCCCGAATCCGCGCAGCCCGGACCTTCCGATCCAACGCCGAACTCCCCCAGAACAGCCCATGGTGCACGACCAGAAAATCCACCTTCTCTTTTCCCGCTTGGCGGATCGACTCCAAATCCGCATCCACCGCCCACCCGATTTTTTTTACGGTTCGACCATGCGAAACCTGCAACCCGTTTTTGGCCCCTGGATAATCCCGGAATTTCTTTGTCTGCAAAATCCGATCGCAAATCCGGGCCAACGCGCTTGGGGTCATCGGGGTATAAAATATCTGAAATTTGAAAAAACAAAACTCGGTAGGGCGGATGGTCTTCATCCGCCGATTGAAGACTTGAACTTAGGATTCGGTTTTTCCTTCGGCCGATCAATGATCGGCCCTACCCAACATTTCGACTCGTCAAACCCCAGCCCGGTAGGGGCGAGCAGTTCCTGCGGCTCGCCCGATTGATCGATTGGATGTTCTGTATTTGATTCTACCCTCAATGAGCCGTCCCTACCCCATGAACCCCCAACCCTCCGTTGTCCTCGATCACTCCTCCTTCCTCATCGTCGATAAACCCGCCGGCTGGCTGGTCCACCCCACCCGACCCGACGGCACCTTCACCCTGATCGACTGGCTCCGCGACCACTACTCCGAGGAATTCCTTTCCCTTGTCAGTCGGCTCGACCGCGAAACCAGCGGCCTTCTTCTGGTGGCCCGGGGCAAAGAGAACGCCTCCCTTCTCGGGAAAATGCAGCAACGCCGTGAGATCCATAAATCCTACCTCGCCCTCGTCCACGGACGACCCCCCGAGTCAGGTGTGATCGATCAACCCCTCGACCGCCTCGGCAAACATCAACCCAGCCGAATCTATATCCGCCAAGCGGTCATCCCCGGCACCTACCCTGCCCAAACCGAATACAAAACCATGGAAACACGAATTCATCCTGATTACGGTGAAATCAGCCTTGTCGAGGCCTCCCCCAGGACAGGAAGACTCCACCAGATACGGGCACACTTCGAATTCATCGGCTTCCCAGTGCTGAATGATAAGATTTATGGCAAAAATGATCAGTTTTTCATAAACTATATCGATAAAGATAATCGAAATAATGCTGAAATAGGGCGCCACAGCCTACATTCTTCAAAATTATCCTTCTCTTTGGGATCAAATGAAATTCTCCAAGAGATTGGCCTACCTGATGACTTGGCTGAAATTTGGAAAGTCTCTTTATCGGTAGGGCAACCTCGATGAGGTTGCCGCGGCAGCCCCGCCCCAGTCGGGGTCGGCCCTAGCTCTGCAGGTTTTTCTAACCTCACCCTTTCCTAATCCCTTCCCTAAACCTAAAACTTATCTTAATCCTCATCCAACCATGTCCTCCCCCGTCTACCGCCTTCCTCCCTTCAAGGTCGACAAGGTCATGCTGGCCACCGCCGAAACGATCGACTGGGGCCTCAAACTTCTCGGCGTTCCGTCTCTCTGGAAAGAAACCAAGGGCGAGGGCATCAAGGTCGGCGTTCTCGACACCGGCATCGCCCTCGAACATCCCGACCTTCGCCCCGCCATTCTGGAAGCCCGCGACTTCACCCGCAGCCCCTCCGCCGCTTACGACGCCCAGGGCCACGGCACCCACGTCTCCGGCATCATCGCCGCCCGCCGGAACGCCCACGGAATCGTGGGGGTTGCCCCCGAGGCCAAAATTCTCATGGCCAAGGTGCTCAATGACGAGGGATCCGGCACTTCCCAAGACATTGTGTCCGGCATTCGTTGGGCTGTGGAAGCCGGGGCTGACATCCTCTCCATGAGCCTTGGCAGTTCGGAGCCCGATGAGGAAATCCATCAAGCTCTCCTCCTCGCCATCTCCAAAGGCATTTTTGTCATCACCGCCGCCGGCAACGAGGGCCCCGATCTCGACACCGTGGGCTATCCCGCCGGTTTTCCCGAGATGGTGGCCGTGGGCTCGATCGATCGCCGGAAAAGGCTCTCTCAATTTTCCTCCCGGGGCCGTCAGGTCGATGTGGTGGCTCCGGGCGATGAGATCACCTCTTGCTATCCGCCCCGCGGCTACGCCGTCCTCAGCGGAACCTCCATGGCCACCCCTTTTGTCTCTGGCGTGGTTGCCTTGGCCTTGGCCAAGCACCGCAAAATGGGCGGGAAGACACCTCTACACACCCAGCAGGATTTGATCGAACATCTCTGCCGTACTTCCGCCGATGCCGGCCCCGCCGGTTTTGATCCCCTCTACGGGTGCGGAATCCTTGATCCGGCGAAAATGATCAAAGGATAAATGGTATTTGGTAGGGGCGGTTATCCTTAACCGCTCGTGTTCAACGTGCAATCCTTCAGCAGGGTCTGTCATGGATAACGGACCCTACCGAACTTGAATTTTATCCGCCGAAACCGGTAGGGCAGGGCCGATGACTCTGCCTGGGCTCAATGCACAGATCAGGCGCCCTTATCGAGGGCGCCCCACCTCATCCTCCCGCCTTCCACCTCCCGCAAACTTGCCTGCTGATAATTCAGCCCTGAGGGGTGGATGGTTGGAGCTGCACCCCCTGCAACGGGATTCTTGAAACGATCTTGCCGTCATAGACCACATCCAACGAATACTGACCGGGTGCCGGCAACCTCAGTCCCGCAATGTTGAAGATAAAATTCTGACTCCAAAAAAAGGCCTGGGCCGGGGGCTCCCCCATGGTGAACTCAATCTTTGGTCCTCCATCTGGCAGAATCTTTTTGCCGTCCTGATCAATGAAAGAGAGCTGAATGGTGTGTTTTCCCTCATCCCCCGTGCGGAAAAGCAGTCGCAGGGCAATGGAACAGTGGGGATGCACCGCCGGGTACTGCCGGGCGCAGATGGTGTCAAATGAGCCCAGCACACAAAGCTTCCCCTGATAGTCGCTGGCCGAATCGGCGATCAAGGCGGTGAGAACTTCCATGAGCACAGCATACCTGAATCCTTCGCGGTTTGGTAGGGTCGGTTACCCTTAACCGACCAAGTAGAATTTTTGGGGTCGAGCCAGCAACTGAAAACATGGACGCCTAGGGATAGGCGTCCCTACCCAATCCCCCCGCACAAAACTTCCTTCTCCCTTCATCTGCATCTTCATCTTAATCTTAAGCCATGGCATCGCCCTTTCTGATGTTCATCATGGCCGGCGGCAGCGGCGAACGCTTCTGGCCCCTCAGCCGCAAAGCCAAACCAAAACACCTCCTCAAACTGGTCTCCTCCAAAACCCTCCTCGAGGAGACCGTCCTCCGCATCAAACCACTCGCCTGGAAACCCTCTCATCTTCTGATCCTAACCAACCACGAACAGATTCCCGGCGTTTGCCGAGCCCTGCCTCGCTTCCCCAGAAGCTCCCTGATTCCCGAGCCCGCCAAGCGCGATACCGCCCCGGCCGCCGCTCTGGCCACGGCCTTGGCGCTCCGCAGCCACCCGGACGCCGTCCTCGCTCTCCTACCGGCTGATGCGGTGATCGGCAAACACCCGATCTTTCGCTCCCAGCTTGCCGCCGCCGCCCGAGCGGCTTCGATCTCCCCATCCTTTGTCACTTTGGGCATCAAACCTTCTTATCCCGCCACCGGCTTCGGCTATCTGCACCTTGGGCAAAAAACTTTGGGCCAAGTGAAAGGCGGGCCTTTCCTCCAAGTGCGCCGCTTTGTGGAAAAACCCTCTTTGGCCAAGGCCCAGACTTACCTGAAATCGGGTCAGTACGCCTGGAACGCCGGGATCTTTGTTTGGAAAGCCTCCACCTTCCTGGCCGAAGCCCGGCGCCAGCAGCCTGCACTGGCCCGCTTCATCGAAAACTTTCCCAAGCGCGGATCCTACGCCTCCTACCTCAAACGGGAGTTCCCCAAACTCCCCAAAATCTCCGTCGATTACGCCATCATGGAAGGCGCCAAGTCCGTCCTCGCCTTGAAAGCCTCCTTTCCATGGGATGATGTGGGCTCTTGGACGGCCCTTCCTGCCCATCTGCCTACCGACAAGCAAGGCAACACCTTCCGCGGTCCCATTCTTTCCATGGAAAGCCGAAACACCCTCGCCCTGGCTGAGGGAGGCCGCCCCATCGCCCTCCTCGGCACGGAAAACCTCGTGGTTGTCGATACCCCCGATGCCCTCCTCGTCTGCCCGAGGGACCGGGTGCAAGAGGTGAAGAAGTTGATGGGTGTGTTGCCGAAATCTGTCATCTAGGTAGGGACGGTTACCCTTAGCCGTCCATGCCCACCTTGGAGAATCGATTTTTCAATTACCCACATGGATGCCTGGGGTCAGGCGTCCGTACCGAATATTGATTTTCCAACCTTGAAACTTGCCGCCCCTCTCCTCTCCCCCACCGACCCCCTTCCTGACCCCACCAAGGCCAGCCGGGACGGTTGGGTCGCGATTACCCGGGACCTCACGTCGGAACGCCTTCTGGAAGCCTACCCCAAGGGCATCTTTCCGTGGACCGAAACTCCCGTCACTTGGTGGTCGCCCGATCCCCGCGGGATCCTTCCCCTCGAGCAACTCCACGTACCGACACGTCTGGAACGAACGATCCGCAGCCAAAAATTCACATTCACCATCAACCAAGCCTTCGATCAGGTAATCCACGGCTGTGCTCAACCCGCCAAGGGACGGGAAGAAAGCTGGATCGGCCCGGCCTTCATTCAGGCCTATGGAGAACTTCACCGGATGGGTCACGCGGTCTCCTTTGAAGTGTGGCAGGGCGACCAGCTGGCGGGCGGGCTTTATGGAGTGAAGATGGCAAATTTCTTTGCCGGAGAGTCGATGTTTCACCTCGTGCGAGACGCCTCGTCGGCCGCACTGGTTTTTGCCGCCCGGATGTTGCGGGATCAGGGTTGCCGTTTGTTCGACCTGCAGATGCTCACGCCTCATACCGCAAGGTTCGGTGCAATCGAAGTCCGGAGGAATGAGTATCTGAAACTTCTTAAACAGTCTCTTGGGTAGGGCGAACTCGAAGGGTACAACGGCAGGGGCGAGCAGGTTTGGCTGCTCGCCCGATCGAACCTTCAACATGGAATGACCAAACTACCCATCGGCCGACCGGGACGTTCGGCCCTACCGAGCACCCGCCTTCCACCCTTCCGGCACCCGGAAAAGCAACGGACTCACCACCAAAACGATCAGCGGCTTGAACCACACATCCGTGGCCAGATAGATCGTCTTTCCCATTCCGTCACACATCAACCCCACGCAGGCGGCCGACAGCAGGATCGCCTTCCACCTCCCACCCGCCCCCCCCTGCCAGCAACGGATCGCCACAAAGGCCAGCAAGGGGGAGATAAGCACGTAACTGTTGGTCTCCGCCCTCGGATTGAAAATCGTCAACAGCAAGGACGTGACGACCCACAAAGACCAGATTCCAACCAACCGTCCACGGCGACGACTCGTCCACCAGACATATCCCCACGCCGCCAGGCAGGCCGAGGCGCGCAAGCTCTTTTCCAGAAGTTTGGGCATCCCACATCCCGCCTTGGCCAAAGCCCCAAAAAGGTCGCTGACCCGCAAATTGTCCGGGGTGTAGGAGCCCGCCAGCTTGCGGAAAAACTCAGCCTGCTCCTGCCAGGCATACGCAGGATCCGGATGCAAAAAGCCGAGGGCGAATATCGCCACCCCCCCCAGAACAAGAGGTCGACGAATTGACGGGAAAACGGCAAAGGTCAAAAGCCAGGGAGCCAGGGCAATGGGCTTGAGAATCAGCCCGACACTGAGCAAGAGCGCGGCCAGATTCCACCGTTCATCCCGAAGGGCCAGAACCGACAGGACCAAAACCGAAGAGAGGGGTAGATTGGTCTGCCCGTTGTTCAGCGACGCCAAAGAGGCCGGGACTGCTAGCAAACTAATATACAGGAAGGTAGGGGCGGTTATCCCTAACCGCCCGTGCTGCGTGCTCAAAACTTTCGCCTGCTTCCATAACGCCCAGCCAAAGAGGCCAAAGCCAAGCAAACGCCAGAGAATCTCTCCCCAAACAGCGGGTTGAATCAGGTTAAAAGGAGTAAAAAGAACGGCAAAGGTGGGAACATAAAGAAAACCATGCGTTCCCCCGGCGTACATCGATTGGCCCGCACGCCAATGGGAAGCGGCATAGCGGTAGGCCGGCACCACCCCGGTCCGATCAGGATGAAAGAACAGATAAAGGCACATTCCCGCAAAAACCGATCCCAAGGCCGTGAAAGCCAAAATATTCCACCGATTCCGCATGGTGGATTTCAGGCCAAGGCTCCCGAGGAAGCAAGGGAATGATCTGACTTCTCCCTCGTAAGTTTTGATCCTATCGATTCGGTCGGCCAATTCGGCCGGGGTATCTTTTCCACCAATTCAAGCCCGAATATTCAGATCACCGGTAGGGCCGATGGTCCCCATCGGCCGATAGATCGGTTGGCAGTTTTAAATATTTGAATCGGCTGACCGAGACGGTCTGCCCTACCAGGCGTCACAATCCCGCCCCCCCCCCATAAAACAAACCCCCGGGGTCCTCGCGGATCCGTGGGTTGATCAACTGACTGAACTCTGAATCTCTTTAGAAGCTATAGATGATTTCCGCTCCGGCATAATACGAGGCACCGCTCCCCATGATGGTGCCCGGCTGCCCCGTGCCCAAATTCGGCCCCGTCGTGTAGTTTCCCCAATCCACCCGGAATTCACCGCGCAGCAAGGTGTTCTCGGCCAGATTGAAACCAGCCGTGATGGTGTACTCCCACCAGCTCAAAGGGTGATTCAAGGTCTGGCCATTCGTCAAATATTGGTTGGTGGTGTCCGTCAGCGCGCCCACTTTGCCCAAGTTATCCCCCCCCAGGTATTCCCCGCGGCTCGCCAGGTGGAACCAGTCGTTGAACTGGTATTTGGCGTAGCTTGCCACGCCGTACCAAGTGGTGCTGGTCCCCCCGTACTCACCTCCGTTGCTCGTCCCCAGGACGGTGTCAAACGCCAGCAATAGCTTGTCGTCGGCAAACTTCGGAGCCCAGGTGCCCCAAGATTCGTAAATGAACGTGTAAGCCCCGCCACTGGTCAGTCCGCTGTTTCCCTCGACATAAAGACTGGTGGCCGTCGGGTCGTAGACGGAATCACTCTCCGGATTCGAGCTGTACTGAAAATTGTTCATCCACTGGGCGTTGCCCCCCGGATTTTTCACGCTCAAGTCGGCGATCAAGGCGCACCCATCCCCGTTGCCGGAGGTGTTCAGGTTGTTGTCCGTGTTGGCTCCGTTGACCACCCCGAGTTGGCCGGTCAAATACTCGTCAAACGAATACGTGGTCAATACACCGACATAATAAACTGGGAACTGCTGCCAGAGCAGGCCGAAGGTGGTGTTCATGTTGGAGGGCCGCTCATTGGCCTCGAATCCGAGAATCGCAACGAATTTTCCGACCTTCCAATCCCATCCGTTCCCCACCGGGATGCGGAACTGGGCATAGGCCTGCTCGAGAAAGAGGCCGTTGGAGTTCTGTTCGTCATTTTCAAAGGCTCCGTCCCCGTCCCCGCTGCGGTTGGCCAGATAGTTGGCGTCCTCACCGACCATGATGTCGGCTCGAAAACCCGCCTGCGCGCGGTTTTCATCCGAAAGCGGTTTTTCCAGGGCCAGCTTGACCGCATAGAGGTTAAAATCCCCATACTGGGCGGTATCCTCGGCAAAGCGCGGCCAGACCTGAGACTGTCCCGTGCTGTTGAAATTATAGCTGTACCCCATGTCGACGTAGCCGCTCAAAACCAGCTCCTTTTGCGCCGTTTCAACAAAATTGTTTTGCACGAGCTTTTTGGTGTCTTTGGCCGAAACCGAATCGTTGGAGGAATCCGACCAGGCAGAAGCGACCAGCCCCCCGAAGCAAAGCGCCAAGGTGCTGCGTTGGAGAATTTTGTTCATAAGAGGAAATGGTAAGGTGCCAGCGATTGATCTGAAAAGGGAATTATGTGAAATATTTACAGTGTATAGCAATGCTCAGCAACGATTTGCGATCGTTATGTCTGAGGGTTAGGGCGATGGTCCTCATCGCCCGATGGAAAACTTGATCCATGAATTTCGAACTTACCATCGGCCGACCGGGTCGGTCGGCCCTACCAATCCTTCAACCGAAAAAGAAAACCCCCGGGGTCCTTGCGGATCCCGGGGGTTTCGAAACTGACTCAGCTCTAAATATCTTTAGAAGCTGTAGACCACTTCCGCACCGGCATAGTGCGCGGGTCCGCTGCTATTCAGGCCGCCTGCATCCGCACCCGTATTGGTGCCAGCAATGTTCTGACCCCAGTCCAAGCGGTACTCCGCCCGGATGAGCACATTGTCAATCACGTTGAAACCAGCCGTGAGCGTGTATTCCCACCAGCAGAGACCCGCGGCCTGATTCTCTTGACCAAGGCCTTGGCTGATCTTGCTGAGGTTGTCCCCGCCGAAGTATTCCCCACGGCTCGCCAAGGAGAACCAGTCGTTGAACTGGTACTTGGCATAGGCCGCCGCACCCCACCAGGTGGTATTCTGCGGCCCGGTCGGATTGTTCACCCCGGCCGTGTTGCCCAGAACGGTGTCAAAGGCAAGCAGGAGCTTGCTGTCGGCAAACTTCGGGGACCAGTTACCCCAGGAGTTGTAAATGACAGTCCAAGCATTGGCCCCGCCTGCTCCGCTGGCCACGTTCGACGGGAGAGAGTTCTGTCCAATGGGGTCAGCGGCAGGGGTGGCTCCCGTGCTGTTTTCGCTGGCCGTGCTGTACTCGAAGTTATGGCTCCAGTTGGCGTTGCCCCCGGGAGCAGTGATGTTCAGGCTGGCCAAGAGCGCCACGCCGTCCCCATTCCCTGAGGTGGTCGTGTTGTTGTCGCTGTTTGCGCCGTTGGCCACTCCCAGCTTGCCGTCCAGATACTCGTCAAATTTGTAGGACGACAGCACCCACGTGTACCAGAAGGGGAACTGGTTATAGAGAATGCCGTAGGTGATGTTCATGTTGGCCGGGCGCTCCATCACCTCGTAGCCGAGGATCGAAGCGAATTTTCCAACCTTGAAGTCCCACCCGTTCCCCACCGGGGCACGGATCTGAACATAGGCCTGTTCCAGGAACAGATAGTTGGAATCCTGGGCCGTGTTGTTGGCGCTGGTACTATAGGTCTGCGCCGGATTGGCCAGGTACTTGGCGTCCTCACCGATCATCACATCGGCGCGGAAACCGGCCTGAGCCTTGTTCTCCGAGGTCAGGGCCTTTTCCAGGGCGATTTTGACCGCATACAGGTTAAAATCCCCACTGGCGGCGGAATCGCTTTGGACGCGGCTGTTCACCACACTCCCGCTGGTTCCTTTTCCGGCGAAGTTGTAGCTGTAACCGGCATCAACGTATCCGCTGAGCTTCACACCCTTCTGGGCGGTCTCAACGAAGTTGTTTTGCACCATCTTTTTGGTGTCCTTGGCGGACGCGTCCGGACCGCTGTCCGCGAGGGACAAGCTGGCCACAGCCACGAGCGCGGCAAGAACGGCAATCATACGCTTGATCATCTGAGTTATCTCCTTTGTTGGTGTTTGTTTACTTGAAACTAGGCCGTGTTTTTTTGCCAAAACCCAGTTGCAAGGTTGCTAGTTATATTACGGAGGCAAAAAAAATCAATTTTTTTTCACCACCTTTACCTCATCCATAACTAGCTTGTGAATAAGGCTTAAGATAATTAAGCATGATCCATGCCAAGTTTATAATGCTAGTTTAATTTTTCTTATATCGTTATTCATGAACGATTTGAATTAGTTTGTCTGATCCCGTCCGATCCGTCAGACCCTAGGTTTATGGTCGTTTTCAGCCACGGAGACTGGTGGCTCCGGTAGGCAACCAGAACCCAAAGAAACAACGTGGGATGCCGTCAAATTTGGTAAGCCCCTTTTGACAAAAGAGGCTGCCACTTTCATCGAAAGTGACCTACCAAGCATGCGGGGTCAGAGCTCGAACCTAAAATTGCATGGCAGTGCGTCCCTCCAGAGGCTCAAAGATACGATATCCACCCGTCCTGTCGCGCCCCGCTCCGCCGCGTGGGTCACGCATCCATACCCTTGATTCAAGGTTCGTGAATTAAAGACACCGGTAGGGGCGATGATCCTGAACCGCCCGTGCTCAAGGCCCGGCACGGTCCGTCGGGGACAACGGCCCCTACCAAGTTTGAAATCGGGTAGGGCCTGACCTCCGGGCAGGCCGTATCGAAATTTTTACCCCGGGGTGCCTTGCAAAGGAAAAACCCCCGGAGCTTGTCAGCCCCGGGGGTTTCCAAACCGACTAGCTTTGGTTTTCCTTAGAAGCTGTAGACCACTTCAGCGCCCGCGTAGTGAGCCGGACCGCTGCTGACGGCATCCACCACGGTGTCGCCAGCTCCCGTCCCCCCGCTATCTGTGGTGCCATAAACTGAATTATTGCCCCAATCCAAGCGGTACTCCGCACGGATCATGAGGTTGTCGATCACGTTGAACCCTGCGGTGATGGTGTATTCCCAAAGATCCATTCCGGATTGATTGCCAGGATCCTGACCGGTTGACAGATCGTAGTTTAACTCATTTCCAATCTTCTCGTAATTATTGCCATGAAGGTATTCCCCGCGGCAGGAAAGGCTGAGCCAGTCGTTAAACTGGTATTTTGCGTAGGCGGCCGCACCACACCAAGTCGTGCTTTCTCCACCACTGCGTCCAGCATTCGAGGTTCCGATCGTCGCATCGAAAGCCAACAGGAGCTTGTTGTCGGCAAACTTTGGAGACCAATTACCCCAGGAATCATAAATAAAGGTGTAAGCGCTCCCAGAGCTATTGTTATTGCCGGCAATAAAACCTGAATTGCTGTTGGAGCTGACCGAGGTGTCGTTTTCCGAGTTGCTGCTGTACTGGAAGTTGTTGCTCCAGTTCGCATTGCCATCGGGAGCGGTGACATTCAAGGCCGCCAGAACAGCACAGCCGTCCCCCCCGCCACCCGTGGTGGTATTATTGTCGGTATTTGACCCGTTCACCACGCCCAGCTTGCCATCGAGATACTCGTCAAACTTGTAGGAGGATAAGACCCCGGTGTAGAACAAGGGGAACTGCTGCCAGAGCAACCCGTAGGTAATATTCATGTTCCCCGGACGCTCGATCACTTCGTAGCCGAGGATCGACACAAATTTGCCAACCTTGAAGTCCCAGCCATTGCCGACCGGAGCCCGAAGGTTGACATAAGCCTGCTCTAGGAACAGGGAATTGGAGTTCTGGTCATCGTTAATCCCACCCTGGACCGCAGTACGATTGGCGAGATAAACAGCATCCTCACCGATCATCACGTCTGCGCGGAATCCGGCCTGGGCCTTGTTCTCCGAGGACAGCGCCTTTTCGAGGGCGATCTTAACCGCATAGAGATTGAAGTCACCTTTGCCAGCCGTGTCCGATCCGAAACGACCCGACACCGAATCCGTGCCGTTTGAGGCGCCGGTGAAGTTGTAGCTGTACCCGGTGTCGACGTATCCGCTGAGCTTCACCCCCTTCTGGGCGGTCTCAACGAAGTTGTTTTGCACCATCTTTTTGGTGTCCTTGGCGGACGCGTCCGGACCGCTGTCCGCGAGGGACACGCTGGCCACAACCACGAGCGCGGCAAGAACCGCATCCATAGGCTTGATGTTCATTTTAGTTATCTCCTTTGTTTGTGTTTTCTTGGTTCGGAACCGGGCCGAGGCGCCCTCATCGAGGGCGTCTTATGTATAACGAAGTGCTCACAAAAGAAAACCCCCGGGTGGCCAATCACTGCCACCCGGGGGTTTCTAAACTGTCTAGGTTCTAAATATCTTTAGAAGCTGTAGACCACTTCAGCACCGGCATAGTGAGCCGGGCCAGAGCTACCAGTAGTTTGATCAGCATTGGTAACCGTATTGTTGCCCCAATCCAAGCGATATTCCGCACGGATGAGCAAATTATCGATCACGTTAAATCCTGCAGTGATCGTGTATTCCCACAGGCTCGGTCCGGCAAAATCGTTGTTCGGAGCCGCTATTTTCCCGTAGTTATTCCCACCAAGATACTCGCCACGGCTGGCCAGCGAGAACCAGTCGTTAAACTGATACTTGGCGTAGGCGCCCGCGCCATACCAGGTGGTGCTGGCAGGAGTAGAACCGTCATTCATGCCATTCACGTTCGCCACACCCAAGAGGGCATTGAAGGCAAGCAAGAGCTTGTCGTTGGCAAACTTGGGAGCCCAGTTACCCCACGAGTTGTAGATGAACGCATTGCCGGTTCCAGTTGAATTGTTTTCAACACCAGAGCTGGTCGAGCTATTGGTAGCACCCTGCGCGGTGTTGTTATCGTTGTTGGAGCTATACTGGAAGTTGTTGCTCCAGTTCGCATTGCCGCCAGGGGCAGTAACGTTCAACGCTGCGAGAACCGCACAACCGTCACTGTTGTTACCAGTGGTCGTGTTGTTGTCATTCTGCGAGCCGTTCACCACGCCCAACTTGCCGTCGAGATAGTCGTCAAATTTGTAAGACGACAACACGCCGGTGTAGTAGAGGGGCATCTGCTGCCAGAGCAACCCGTAGGTCACGTTCATGTTGGCGGGACGCTCGATCACTTCGTAGCCGAGGATCGAAACGAACTTACCCACCTTGAAGTCCCAGCCATTACCCACAGGGGCGCGAATCGAAACATAAGCCTGTTCGAGGAACAGGGAGTTCGAGTTCTGGTTGGTGTTCGAGAGGGTGCCACTCGTTCCACGGTTGATAAGGTAGTTCGCATCCTCACCGATCATCACATCGGTGCGGAAACCGGCTTGGGCCTTATTCTCCGAGGTCAGCGCCTTTTCAAGGGCGAGCTTGACAGCGTAGAGGTTGAAGTCACCACGCGAGGCGGTGTCCGAACCAAATCGACCGATAACATCGCTCGAATTGTTCTGCGAACCGGTGAAGTTGTAGCTGTAACCGGCGTCGACGTATCCGCTGAGCTTCACACCCTTCTGGGCGGTCTCAACGAAGTTGTTTTGCACCATCTTTTTGGTGTCCTTGGCGGACGCGTCCGGACCGCTGTCCGCGAGGGACAAGCTGGCCACAGCCACGAGCGCGGCAAGAACCGAAGTAATGCGCTTGATCATTTTTTATTTTCTCCTTTGTTTGTGTTTGTTTTTGTTCACGAGGCACCGTGATTGTTAAGCCAAAGCACTCCGTGAACCAGAGAACAGTAATGGATTTGGAAAAAGGGTCAACAAAATATTTTGAACATTTTTTGAGTTCACCTGTCGGACAAGGTTCAGATACGAGCGTCTCCGAGGGTGTTCGGCAAGAAGCGCAGGCCGCCAAAGCCTGCGCTTTTTGTTTAAATCATTGATGGATAAGTGCTTGCTTTTTGATGTGTGGCCCGGCAATCATCGCCTAAGTCATTAGTGTTTTATTCACAATGGGATGTGGATTTATAGGTAGGGCGGGATCGATGATCCCGCCTAATTCGAGGCTCGGGGACTGGAATTTGGGCTAGGCGCCCTCATCGAGGGCGCCCTACCAGAGCCTGAAATTTTCAGATTGGGGCATCCTTACACATGATTCAAAGCCCATAAATTCAGGTACAGGTAGCGGCGGTTATCCTTAATCGCCCGATTGATCGCTTGAAATCTTTCAACCTGTCAATCGGCTGACCGGGACGGTCAGCCCTACCAAGATATTCCCCCTAAACCCCCGGATTTTCGCTGCCGAAAAACCGCTTCAACTCGGCCTTGGCGGTCTCAGGCGAATCGGAGGCATGCAGAACGTTGTGCATTTTATCCTTCCCCCAATCCCCACGGATGGTCCCTTTGGGCGCCTTGGTGCTGTCGGTCGGTCCCAGCAACTCCCGCACCCGCTCAATAGCCTTCGGTCCCTGCAGGGCCACGGCTATGACC